>Ga0099849_1000129_pt1 | contig 31210 bp, 24 predicted proteins | sample CB_VirMetaG_4_FD_78177 | JGI IMG/M metagenome (GOLD analysis project Ga0099849, IMG submission 78177) | Freshwater to marine saline gradient viral communities from Chesapeake Bay - CB_1508_1M Viral MetaG | ecosystem: Environmental > Aquatic > Marine > Coastal | place: USA: Chesapeake Bay... | reverse complement strand
TACCAACTTGTCCGTAGAGCTTAGCCTTAATCTTAAGGCCTTGCGCAGTGTGAGAAGCCTGGGCTGACTCACGGGTGTTAATGATGCTAAGACTGTCGATCTGCTGTGAAGCGTTGATCAGCGAGTCAAAGGCAAGCTGCCCGATAGAGTTGTAGTCAATAACTGTGGTGTCATTGAGGCGATAGACACCGCTGATGCCATCGGGGTTGACAGCTGCGATAAACGAGTCGTATGTCGCAAATGTGTGGATGTCAGCCTGCTTGAAGATGGGGAAGTCTCCGACTAAGGCGATATTGCCTCCAGTCAAATCAGAGATAGCGGAAAGCGCATCATTAACCTGGACATAAGTCCCTGGTCGGTAGACCCGCTGACCCTGGAAGAAAATGCTTGAAGGCATAGGTGATCTCCTATTGGTTAGTGTTAAGAGTTTGAGTTAGATGATACCTTAACTCCCCCAGATACTCCACTTTCTTCAGGAGTTGTCTCCTCCAGATGGACTTGGATGTCTAGGAGAGGGTCATAGATACCGATGCTGTTAAGGTCTTCAATATACCCTGGGATTTCTAGCAAGTTTAGAGCAGCATACCTAACTTGGCGCCCATAGACATTGAGGCCTTCGCCCTCCAGACCTAAGTCTGGGACTAAGGGAGTAGTGCCAGTATATACTACATTCTGGTAGCCAGCGTTGATAAAAGACTTATGGAATAGCAACATAGTGGCTTGGATGAGGCGATGTATCAGCCTGATCTGCTCCATATCTTTTGCATAAACATTGGCTCTGACCTCTTGCGAGGTGAAGAGGTGGTATCTGTGAAAGACGCGCCCCTCTTCATCAACGGTGCTGTAAGCTGCGTTGGCTAGTGCCTGCTGGTCATAATACTGCTCTGTGAGCTCCACTGCTACCAGGGGTAAGCCTTCAGCAGCGCCTCCAGAGTAGCTGGAGTCGAACTTAATCTCGTTGTCCTGCAACCACTGGAACATGCGAGCCTTCATAGACTCGCTTACGTTTGGAAATAAGGGGTCGAACATAAAGCGGTCAGCTTTAAAGTACCGGACGCCGTTCTTAATCGCATGTATAAAGTGTAGATCGAACATCTCTTAGCCCTCCAACTCTAAGAACTCTAGCTTAGCTTGGACTCTAACGGGCATCGGGACGTGCTTATCTACATTAGACTTCTTTCGGATGCGGGTGTCTCGGATGCTGTTGGGGTAGCTAACTACGGTGTAAGCGGGGTGGATGAAGTAAGTGAGGCTGACTCGCATCCCATCTTCAAGGCGATTGATGTTATTGCGCTGGAACTTACCGTCAGCTGTAATTTCATAGCCTTGTGCTGGCCCGCGCCAGTCTTCTGTGTGATCTCCACCCACGACCGCGAGCCCGGTGTCTTTGTCTGCGATGTGGAGGTAGATAATATCATGTGTCGCCTCACCCGTCGCCAGCGTTACAGTGCGACTAGCGATGGGGAAGCGAAGATCATATATGTTTTTACCCTCTACCATTGTGATAGTCTCGCGGTAAAGCATGACGCTATCTTTAAGCGTGAAGCGATCTCCGAAGACTGGCAGGTGCTCGGGGTTAAGTGTGATGCTAACTAGGCCTTCTCGATAACCGCCGAAGCGAGCATTAAGATACTCTCCTTCAGCGCTAGTGATAATCGCCTGGACATCTTGTGGCGAGTGGTAGATTAGACCAGAGCCCTTGCAAACAGGGCAACCTAAAACATTACCAGTGCCGCTATCTACATCGTCTATATCTGTAAGGTCGAAGCCTCTATCTACGGATTTAGGCTGACATGGACACTCTGCGGTCTGTTGCCACTGGACGACAAGTCCCTTCTGAGCGATCAGGCGCCTGAAGGTGTTAAGGTCGAAGTCTGCTCTGGTTAGCGATAGAGACTGTTCTACTGATGGGAAATCCATATTAGCCTCCTTTAAACGCTAAACATATTCATCATGCGGTACTTAGCTCTCAGGGCGCCCATAGTGTCTTTGAGCTGCTTCTGATAGCTGATGATGCGTGCGCCATAACCCGCCGAAGTAGCAGATGCGGTGGTCGCAATAGATTGAGTAAGCCCATCAACACCAACACTAAACTGCCCGACACCAGCGCCAGCGATAAGATCACCCGCTATATCCAGGGGCGCTAACGCCGCGATTAAGCCGATGGCTCTAATCAAGGCCGGGTCTACTGTGTGTATAGTGTAGTCGATGAGCATGTCGCCGGTAGTGGGCGCGGTGCTGACCGAGATAGTGATGCTGTCTGTGGAAGAAGCTCTAACGCGAGCGCCAGCGCCTCCCTGGGCATCAGTAACGGTCAACACTACAGTTGGCTTAACACCTTGAAGGGGCTCCGAGATCGGAACCTCTACCGAAGTCGCGCCCTGTGGTATAACCGCAGAGCCGTCGATGAAGGTAAAGCCTGACTGGTAATCAACGCTAAAGTAGCTAGGTACATATCTATGAGGGTTAAAGACATCGCCAAATAACAAAGGCACTCCACTTCCAAAGAAGAAGGAGCCGATTGTAGATGCTGTTGGGATTAAGTTGATCTGGCCATGAGGTCCAGAAGCAATAACTGCCCAGTCAGCAGGCATCTCTACCGCGTCATAGTTGCCGTGTGTGATTGCCAGTCTCTCCACAGACCTCACTGGTCTATGGTCTAGTGAGAAGGGCCAAAAGGCTTCTCTATTCTCGACCCTTGCGTCATGGCGCTCACCTTTAACAAGGAAAGGGTCTATCTGGATGCCGAGCTCTAACTCAAGATAGTTAACAGCCGCATCAATAGCCTGCTCGTAAATAACGTCAGGGTAGGGGCTCCCATCGTCCAAGGTGAGGTCTACACCAAGGACGTAGGTATCTTTAATAAACTGAGGGGTTATGAGGTCGCGGATAGCCATGTGTTTATGCACCTTTCAGTGTATCAATGGGGATAAACGCAGCGGGCTCTGACCTCCCCTTGTCTCAGTCCTGCTTGTCGCTAGATGACTTGCGTCGTGATCTCGAAGAGGCTCGCTTCCGACTGCTTTTAAGTTTATCCATTGTATCACATTCAGGTGCAACTTCGGTAGCCTCCGCAGCCTCTGGTGCGGGCTCTGCCTTTACTTCAGGCTGCGGAGGTTCTGGGAGCTTCCTAAATGCAGGATTAGCCTTAAGCTGTCGCTCAAGCTCATCACTAACTTCAGAAATAACGACGCCATCCGGGTCAAGCACGACGCTATGGTTGCTGAAGCGCAGAGTCATATTTCTACGCGAGAGGCTCAGCTTGCGTGTGTATTGCCACATGGGTCGTCTCCTTAGTTAGCTATCTTATGCGCGGAAGTTATCGGTGTCGCTAACGCCGCAGTTATCAAGCAAGAACATCTTGCTTGGAACCTTAACGATAGGTGATCCGAAGAGCATAAGGAGGAAGGGCTTGATAGAAGCAGTCTCAGCCAGCGGGCGACGGATGAAGTCAAGGAGACGAACGAACTCCATGACCTGTGGGTCGTGCTGTGCGAAGACAATCGGTGAGCAGCCGTACTTCTGACCGTTATTACCGTCGTCAAGGTCAACGAAGAGGGTGGGGTTGCCTTCAGGGACAGCAGGAACCTCAGCGATCAAGCGATAGCTAGAGTCTGCGCCGTTGCCAGAGGTTCGGTAGATGCGGTAGTACAGGGGCTCATCAATATCACCAGCGTTAATACCGTGGTCTGCGATGGTTAGAACCGCCTCTTCGTCAGTATTAACGTTTTCTTGGACAGCATCAGAGAGAGGCGAGATACCAGCAGCGCCAACAGCCTGGACACGGTACTTGTAGACAGGATCGCCTGCGAGGAACTGCGAGCTCCCAGCAACAGACTCAGCGCGAGCTGCGACTGCGGTGCCTGGCTTAGCAGGAGCGTTTTTGCCGTGGCCACCTGCGGGAAGGCGGCTTGCGAAGTGAAGGAACGGAGCAGCCTTAACAGGGACAGGTCCATAAGGCGCCATGATGCTGAGCTGTGAGCTGCCGAAGGTCAAGCTACCGCTCTGGCTAACCTGGAACTGATCGTGGCGACCAGACTCAACGCTCTGCTTGATGAGCTCTGCGTGCATGCGAGGCTCGACGTAGATGCAGTCAGGGCGGCCAAAGTTAGGCGAGCTGTAAGCCTCACCGAGTGCCTCTTGGAGAAGAAGCGGAGTAGGAGTAGAGCCCTTAGCGTCGATGACATTCTCAGGAGCCCCATCACGAACCTGCTGGATGATCCCGTCGAAGCCCTTAGAGTTAAGTGCCTCGCGTCCGTAGAACATCTGGCGCTCGACCTTACGCATAAGGTTCATGGTTCCGCGCATAGTCTCCTCAGCGATAGCGCTGCGGTTATCGCCAATCATTCCGACGAGGCTTGCAACGTCAGAGATTTGGCGGCGCTCTGCCATGTACTTAATACGAACAGACTTACGCTCATACTGAGAGATGTTAGTAGCGAAGTCGTTTTCACCGCCGCCACCTTCACCGATGAAGGGGTCGAGGTCGTAGCCATGCTCGTTGATGACAGTATACTCGTGAAGAGTAGAGCTGACGTTAGACTTAGGCATCATCGGCCAGAGAGCGAGCTCCGACATGGTGTGCGTTGCAGAAGCAAGGCTACCCTCGATGCTTTGAGGAACGAGTGGGCTAAGAGGGCCATTGTCAGCGCCAGAAGTAACAGCGCCAGTCTGATAGCCGACTTGACCAAAGTCAGTGGAAGATTTGCGGAGAGCATCGTTAAGACGAACGAGGTCTTCAACTCTCACGTTTTCGTTGTGTGCTGGGATATTCATAATCGAAGTCTCCTACTATTAAAGGTTGAGGTCAGCTGCTACTTGAGCAGGTGAGAAGTTTGAGTCAAGGCGAGCGATGCCCTTCATGAGCTGTGCTTTGCGATCACCGATTGCACCTGGGAGCTCTGCGAGGCACTTGTCCATGACCATGCCTTTAGTAAGTGCAGGAGCAGCCTCGGCAGGCTGTACATCAGCAGGAGCAGCTTCGGGCTCTGCAACTACAGCTTTAGGAGCAGCCGGGACATCACCGAGGTCCTTAAGGCCCTTAGTGAGCTTAGCGTCGAGCTCGTCAAACTTAGCTACAAGTGCATCGAGGCGGTCGAGGCGCTCGATGATGCTGTCCATGCCCTTAGTAAGAGACTCTACAGCCTCTTTGTTCTGAGCGACGATAGCGTCAGCGCCCTTAGCGATGGCTTCAACGCTGTCGTTAGTGTCTACGTCAGCTTCGGCAGCAGCCTCTTGCTGAGCAACGAGGCTCTTGTTGAGGTCAACAAGGAGCGTCTCGATACGGTTAAGGTCAACAGTCTGTTCGATATTCTCAGACATAATATCCTCCGTGAGTGGATGAGAGTTAGTTAGAGTGATAGCTTTTAGCCGCAGAGAGCAGTTTACGAGCCATCGCTCGTTGCTCCGAAGCTGGGAGTTGAGGGAAGACCTTACCAAGTAAAGTCTGCATCTGTGGTAATGATACCATAGGTGGGCGCAAGTCGGCACTCTTTTCAGCGTCAGATACTTTATCCTTGCTGTAGTAGCCTTTCGCCTGGTCCATCATCTTCTCCACTTCATCAGACATCATCTTAGCCATCTCTTCCTTCATGACACGACGCATCATGCCTTCAAGAAGAACGGCCATGTCTTCTTCAGACTCAGCGGATTTAGATGACGGTTGACCGTCAAGTGATTGTGGTGCTACTGGCGAGAGCGCAGCTTCCGGGTCCGGTTTAGCTGCTTCCTGATAGCCAACTAGCCCCTTCTCAGTAGTGTCTGTGGGCATAGATACCTCTTCAAGTTTAAGGGTTTCGGCTAGTGTAGCAGACACATTATCGCTTTCGCCAATACTTGTTTGTGGTTCTAACTCTAGTAGACTACGAGCTAAAACTTCAAGTCGGGCATCAGGGTTGACGGGATGAGCTGTTACCGACACATTTAAGATGCGGGCTTTTGTGATGATCTTGGGGTTTTTAGAGTCGCGCTCCATAACCTGGCCTTCAACGGAGAAGCCGATGCTTCGCCCGTCGGCTGCCTTTTGTATAGCACGAGCTGACTCATAGACCTCTTTAGCTCTAGGCCGGTCGAGGAGTAAATAACCTTCGATCATTGTAGCAGGCTGCCCTTTATGTACTGTTGGCTTCACTAACGTCGGATAGCCTACAATATATTCAGGGCCCTGCTGGTGTTCGTAGTTAAGCCAGCCGCGCCGTAAGAAGTAATCCCAGTCGCAACCAGCCTGGATGATGCTGTCGCCCTGCAAGTCAGTAGCCTCAGTGCTAACGATGCCAGCGATGGGCCCCTTGAGAGGCTCCTCGGCACCGTCGCCTTGGGACTTCTGGATATTGATGGGCGTCCAGAGCGAGAATAGGTCAACTTTCTTCATCAGTATCTCCTATAGTTTTAAGTTTAGAGTTATGATGCTCGATGACCCACTCTCGAAGCTCAGCCTCCTGATCTTCACTCGCGATGCCAGCATCTCTACTGATGCCCATTATACCTAAGAGCTCAGCTAAAGCCGAGTCGTAAGTATCTTCCGCTACATAGCAGTGTGTCAAGAATAGATGTATAGCTAAGTCTAGTGCCTTTACTCTGGTGATCTCGCTGCGGTGCAAATAGAAGTCAGGCACACATAGCTTCTCGACCGTGATTTCTATCGGCGCTAACGATGTCCCGCGACACTGGTCATACATGTCCCAGCGATCTTTAACGATGTCTAAGTAGTGATCTACCCCACAGACATAAGCGGTGAGGGCGCGTCTTGTTTCCAGGTCGAGGTTATAGTTTTTGAGGGACACGAAGCCATCATAGAACAGGTTGTTAAGAATGTAGATAACTTGGTCGCGCATCTTCCTGGCGGGCTCGTGGCTCATGCTAAAGCAAGCTGCGAGCGCGAAGTCCAGATCGAAGAACATGCCTGGTCTACTAGCGAAGGTCGGAAGGTCCTTTAGCTGCTCAAGGTCATCTACTCTTGGGCGGATCGCCCTGAAGGGCGCGGCGTCTGAAAACAAGACTCTGCTCTTAAGAACATTAACGCCCACCTCTAAGTATTCTGCCAAGTCCTTAATATCGAGCCAGGCCTTAGCACTGGTGTTAACATTGAGGAACGGGATGCCGAGGAACTTCTTCATCTTGTAATGCCTCCATCGCCTCTACCGGGCGCGGTATAACTTACTCTTACTGGTCTATAGTGTATCATAGTTTGCAAGCTATCTCTAGGTTAGTGGCCACATTAGTGAGCGAATGATAGGCCTGTAGCACACGATGAAGTGGTCAAGTGGTCAACTAGTGGTCGCGGTTAAGTGTATGTAATGAATACGGAATTAAGCTATTTTACCATTTGACCCTATTTTAACTTACCTAAGAAAACATATATAGTTTACAAAGAGCAATATAAGAATTGCATATATATGTTCAAATCCCGAAAAGTTTTAAAGTCCAAATGGTCGCTTAGTGGTCATATCCTTAGTGGTCGTATACTAAGGTGTTAGCTTAGTGGTCGCATGGTCTTCACTAGCTTTTGTGCTTCCGCCATAAATCAGCGTCGGCTGTTCTTCTCGTCTTGCCTCCCGTACAGAAGGAATAGACTCTAGCTTTAGCCCATGCTTGCGGTGAGGCCCCAGGCCGATGGCCGCTGGTTGACCACGCCTTCATGCCGCGATCATAGACCTCATCAAGTATGGTTTTGCTGATGCCAGACACTTTGGCCGCCGCCCGCAGAAACTCGTCCTTACCAGGCTTCTTAACTTCTTCACGGACCTTAGCTGCGAAGCTAGAGCGGGTATACTTACTGGGCTTAGTCTTAGCGTCCTTATCTCCAGGCAGCTCTTTATAGCTCTGCTTGTCCTTAAGCCGTCGCTGTATCTCGCGTTTGCGCTTAGCCCGTTCTTCACCCGTCAGACCTTCCAGATACTTCTCTGGGACTTTAGGCTCGGCCTTCTCGATGACCGCTAACATCGCTTCGCCGCCAACAGCTAGAGCGTTCTTCTTCATGTCGGGCTCGTCTATGAAAGACAGGTAGCCCTGCACTAGATCGAGATCAACGTGGGCCCACTGGCCTCGCATGATGTATAGGCCCTGCTTCTTGGCTGCGCGTTCTACACCGTGGAGCTTGCGCCCCTTCTTAGCAATCTTCTTGAGCTTAACATGGTCATAGGGGCTCACAATAACATCAGGCACAAAGTCTATAAGTTGCAGAGCCAGGTCTACCTCTGGCGGAGGCACTTCTGGCGCCGGGAGTGTGTCTGCAAGTGAAGAGTCATCTTCTTCTTCTTCTTCGTCTTTCTCCTCTTCCCCGCTGGCGATGTCTAATACAACAACACCCTTCTCGACCTCATCATCAGACTCTTCACCAAACTCTTCTAAAGCCTCTTCGAGCTCCGCATCAGATAGAGGCGGCTCTTCCGCAGGGATCGCGTCTTCAGGTACAGGTGCTGGGTCTACATCTTCGGGATCAACATCAGTCTCTTCATCAGCCTCTGCCTCGATCCGCTCTCGACCCGCTATATCCATAAAGTCAGGCTTGCGCTTAGCTGCCTTGAGGAGCTCACTAAAACTAGTAATAGGGGCAGCCTCTGCCTCCATCTCATCTTCAGGGAAGTCATCACCAAATAAAACCGTCGCTAAGAAGCTGCCCTTCTCGACCTTCTCTTCCTGCTTAACGATGCGTCTAGCCCAGGAATAGCCTGGGTCGCCTCCCCAGATCAACCAGCTAATATAACTCGCAGATGATCGGTCCTTGTGATGCCCTTCACGCTTATATACTTCGTGTCTACGGAAGAAGGCGAGCATCCTTTTAACGGTGGCATAGCTGACCTTGCCTTGGATCAGATTAGAGGCACGCTGGACACCAGAGCCCACGCCTTCTTTCTTGGCTTGGCGAGTGTCTAACCCGCCGCGCCCATGCTCCTTGCGAAGCTCTAAACCACGCTTAGCTGCGTTTCTAACAGCTTGAGGCACTGTAAATGTCTTACTTTGGTTGGGCATCGTCGCTCTCCTTATTTCCAGCGCTAACGGCTGCGGGCATTATAGCCGCTGCTGCGACCTGGTTTAGAATTACATCACCTCCAGGAAGAGGCTCCATGTCATAGGCAGCTCGCATCTCGTTTACAGTCATAAACGCGCCCACCTTCTTAATGTCCATCTCTAGCTGCTTCTCAACAGGTGTAACGTCCATACCTGTGAAGACTAGCTCAAACCTCTCATCGAGCTCGTTAACTACATACTTATTAAGCCAGGACTCGATGGCGCGAAGCAGAGGTCTAAGTCCCTTCTCCTTACTCATCAAGACTTTCTCTACAGGCCCACGCTGGTTAAGTGTAGACTTAACGCCGACATCACCAAACGAGAAGCCGACCTCAGCCGGGTCGATCTGGAAGATGGCGCAGAGCTGCCTGATGTTGTAGTTAATCCACTTCTCAAACTCCATCTCTGCGTTGCTCTGAGACAAGTTAAGTGCCTTTAAATCCTCGTTATTATCGGGATCGAGCTGGATCAACGGAGTCTTCTTAGAGTTATGGGCCCCGCTTAACATCGCATAAAACTCGCGTCTAAATGCGCGGAAGAGCTGCGGGTTCATCTTAGTCTTAACTGCGACAATACCACTTACCGAGATGCCGTTAGTGAAGTTGCTGGCGTTATAGATTTCAGCGTTAAGCAGGTTGGTCATCACTCCGATAGACTCTTCGAGCTCGGGGAAGCCGTAGCCTTTAAATCTAATCTCTGAGCGAGGCCGTCTAATACCGAAGCACATGTCTTTAGCGCCAAACTGCGCCTTAACTTTGTTCTGATGTACCTGGACGAAGTGGATGCCTTCTGGATCGCGTCGTCCCTTCTCGCGCTCCTGCTCTGACATCTTAGCGCGTCGGATAGTCGAGCTGTCTACATTCATAAAGCCAGCTACATTACCGCTTCTGCTTCTGACTACTTCAAAACAAGCCTGGTCGTAAGTGAGGCTGTCTCTAACTAACATGCGTAAGAACGCCTCGAAGTTAGACTCGAAATCAATGCGGTTGTCTCCGCAGCTAAGCATAAAATCGTATATCTGCTGGATAGTTAGCAGATCATCATCTGATGGGATGGCAGCTCTATCTTTAAGCCTGATCTGGAAACCGATGTCGTCTCCCTCTTGCGAAGGCTTAGCAAACTCAGCGATCTGGTTAATCCGAGTCTGGATAATGGCAGCGATAAGCGGCATCCTAGACATGGCCTTAAGCTGATTGTAGTCCAGCCCGCGATGCGACTCTGGCATATTCTCATCAGTGGCGTTGGCCATCATGTAGGAGTTAGCTATATCGGTAGCCGCCACTTGGATGGCGCCCGGTTCTGGAGCGTCCTTATCTGGAGGCGGCAGCGCCTTGATAAGATCGTCAGGGATATAGTCGCTATTATTATTGCCCAGTCCGACCCAGGTCGCGACACGTTGGAAAATATTCATGGTGTTTACCTCGCTCTCTTAATGATAGTGCTAAATAATAACATATCATCAGGCTTTTAGGTAGGTAGTGAGAAGGGGCTCTTAGTCATCTCCGCTGGTCGCATTGGCCTGATATAAGTCGCCCCGAGACGAGCATCAATGGCCTTAGCGACATCGCTTAAGTCTTTATTAACTTTAACGACTTCTACATCACTCTTCTTCAGGAGCTCTACACCTTCGGAGCAAGAATAACCTCCGTCGATGCAGATCACTTTGGACGCGCCCACCTGCACTATAGCTTTAGCGCATAGTCTACAAGGCTCACCATTAACTATAAACCAGGAGCCAGCTAAAGGTGTCCCTAAACGAGCAGCATTATATATCGCGTTCTGCTCGGCATGGACACAGCCAACTTCAAGCTGGGTGCCAGACTCAATATCTCGTCTATCACACACAGCGCCACCGCAGAGCTCCGTCCCGCCACGAAGATTACCGTTATAACCTTCGCTAAGCATGACGTTAGACTTAGGGTCTATAATCACACAACCGAACTGCCTCCTCTTGCAAGGCGACAGCTCAGCCAGCGATAGACAAGTCTTAATGCGGTGTTGCAGGTGCTTACTCTTCATTTAAGATACCCAAGTCCTTAAGTACAGCCATAGTCTCGGGGAAGATGTCGCTGAGCATGAGATACATGGCTTTAGCGAGCTCTTGCACTTCGGGCTGGGCATGCGGGTCTAGTCGAAGCTGTAGAAACTTAATGTAATTGTGGAGGCTGCCGGTCATCCAGAAGGTGGTATACATGTTTTGAGGCAGGACTGCTCTAGCCTGCTCTCGCGCCACTCCACAATCTAATAACATCTGGTAGCAGCGATAAGCGTTGTCTACTTGATCTCGCATAGCATTAACTAGTTTATCGTTATTGTAGACCACCTCATCAGTGCTGCACTGGAGGTTCTTATCTGCTTGTTTACGGAGCTCTCGCGGTACATGGAACTCGATGCACTCGCTAGTATATCTACGGCTCACCTCGTTGAAGCTGAAGGTCCTATGACGCATCACCTGGGCCCTGATATATAGAGGCACCTTCATGCGGAAGCTGATGGTGCTATGCTCAAACGGAGAGGTGTGGCGCTCCCTCAACAGGAAGGTGATTAGCTTCTTATCTTTAGCGGTAAGGTCGCCTTCACTAGTAAGGATTTCATCATCTCTAAGAAAAGACACACGCGCAGCGTGCGCTGCTCTAGCGTCGTCTCCCATCCAGTCGATCAGAGACAAAACCCCGATGTCGTCATTATATAAGTCGATATGCGACTCCATCAGGCCACTCCTAGTTTCCGTTGTTCTGATTTTGCTGCTGAGTCTGGACCCAAGTAGAGATGCTATCCACCTTCTGCTCCAGGCGGGCAACAGCCAAGCGTGTTTCTGTAAGTGTATTCGTAAGCTGCTCCAAGACTTCATTACCGCGCTCCAGATTACTGACGCGCTCTTCCAGGGAGCCAATAGCTTTCCCGCTTTCATAGCGGTCTTTAATATAAGTATATAAGAAGCCTGCGACACCAGCGATGCCTGCTAATGTGGTTATTGAGATAGAGTCCATGCGGCACACCCTCCTAGTGAGATAACTGTGCCGATAGCAGCGCCAGTCATTGTATGTTGAAAGAAGTTATTAGGGCAGGCTGGACACTCTGGCACAGCAGTACAAACGAGCAGCTGACCTTCCAGAGCGCTAACCCGCGCCTCCAGTGCAGTAATTTGTTCTGCTTTGGATTGTATTGTAGCTCTAGCTTCCGCGAGCTCGACCTCCATCTCTCTATACCGATCTACAGACAGCCAGACACCTGGCATCTCCGCAGTGCAACCCAGTGGCAAGCGAAGGCGCTCTACACTGAAGTCGTCGGGACAAGGCACTGTGAGCTCAGTACCGTCGGTTTTAATCCACACCCCAAAGGATGCGGTAAACATGAGGAGGCTACTTATAAGGAGAGTCTTAATCATTACCACTCTCCATCTATAAAGTCGTCAACGTCTTTAGCCGCCTTCTTTCCAGCAGCGGAGCGTTGTTCTTGCTCTTTAACCTGGAGCTCCTCAACTTTAACATCAAAGTCCTGAGCTTCCTGGTGGATGTCTTTGATCTGCTCCCGGCGCTTCTTACCAGCTTTAGCCTGGGTCTGTTGAGCGCCAAAGAGCAAAGCACCAGCCGCGATTAACAGCTGGTAAGAGTAAACCGCTGCGAAAAGAGCAAGGGCCCCGACAAGCGCCCAAAGCAGCTCGTTCTTGTAGCGGTTATAGAAGGCGATAATCTTATCCATAATGTGTCTCCGAGAGTTTAGAGGCTACAGATAAAATACCACCTCATATTACGAAGGATCAATCTAAAGGAGTGTCTGTCAGACCTGACTGTCTGCCTTCTATGGCAGTGCCACCAGGTCGCACGATTTAAGCTGCTTCTTCACACCGTGGCTGACAGGGCTCTAGGCTTATGCCTTGTAGATAGTTACCGCCTCGCTACTCGCGGTCGCGTTGGTAATACGGACCAGGTAGTTATGGACGCCATCAACAAGGTAGCTAGAGCTTCCGACAATGGTTACACCAGAGCCAGCGGTGAAGCTATAACCCGCAGAGCTGTTAGACACGATGATCTTAAACTCGAAGGTCATGTCAGCAACACGCGCCTCAGCAGGCATCGCAGCGACGATCTGAGCAGCCGTTGCCGTTGCATCAGTCTCATCGTTAGTTGCGTCTCTAAGGATCGCGCCGCCGACGAGCTGAGAGCCCGAGAGCGTGGTGTTCGACCCAGAGACAGATGCGAAGCTGAGCTTGTTAAACTGGCTCTTAGCGGCCTTGTTGATGAGCGCGGAGCTCGCAACAACATCACCACCTGCCTGGAGGCTGTCAACGCGGAGGTCAGCAGCTGCATAATCACCAGCGGTAGTGTCTACAGTCGAGGCAGGCTTGGTGCCAGTCTTGAAAGCGATAAACTCGCCAGCAGACTGATCGAAGGCCATACCAACATAGTCGCCATCGCTGTGCTTAGAGAAGAAGCCGTGGTCAACAGCGCTGGTGTTCGTGTAGCCGAGCTCCAGGAGGCTGTCTTCAAACTTCATCGTCGCAGAGTTAGCGATGAGGCTGCCGTTGATGGTGTGCGTTCCGTTGATGGTTACAGTGCCGCTGATAGAAGCACCTCCACCAAGGATAGAGAGCGTCCCGTCAGTCAACTCTACATCACCGCTTGAGACTGTGAGGTCGTTGCTCACGGTGAGGTTATTGCCGATGGTAACGTTATTCGGAAGGCCGATGGTGATCTGGTTAGAACCAGCAGCAGCCGTCTCGATCTCATTAGCAGTACCAGAGATAGTGATCGTCTCACCGAGCGCCACTGGGTCGTTAGAGCCAGAGTCAGCCGCGAGAGTGATCTGGCTGTTAGCGAGCATGCTATTCTCAACGCTACCGGACTGGATGGTCGCAGTAAGCGTTGCGTCAGAAGACCCATCAACAACTACAGAGCCTCCAAGATCGCCTCCGAGGGAGATGGTGCGACCCGCAGACCACTTATCAGCGCTTGCAGCGTTTCCAGTAGTATCGCTGTCGATAGTACCTTCGAGCGCGATGCTGAGCTGGTTGGTGGTGCTGTTGTAGGCGATGTCGATGTCCTGCCCACTGATGAAGTTAAGGCTGTCTCCAAGGTTGATGTCTTCTTGAGAGACACTATCCACCAGGAGGCTAAACCCATCGTTAGCAAGCATGCTGTTATCGACTGCGCCTGACGCGATGGTCAAAGCGATGTCAGCGTTAGCAGACCCGTCGAAAGAAGCAGAGCCCGTTGCATCACCAGAGACGCTCAAGGTGCGCGAAGTTGCCAGTGCAGTAGCAGTGGCCGCATTACCAGAGGTGTCTACGTTGATCGTGCTTGGGAGGCTGAAGGTAAGATCATTACCAGACGCCGAGTAAGCGATGTCAACCTGGTTAGCAGTGCCGTTGAAGTCGAGGCTGTCGCCAAGGTTGATGTCTTCTTGAGCGCTGCCGTTAAGCGAGAGGCTAAAGCCGTCGTTAGCGAGCATGCTGTTGTCAACTGCACCAGCCGCAATCGTGAGCGCGATGTCAGCATCAGCGCTACCGTCGAAGCTAACGCTACCAGAAGCATCACCGCTGACGCTAAGCGTGCGCGAAGTTGCAAGGGCAGATGCGGTTGCAGCATTACCAGTAGTGTCGCTATCAATCTCAGACTCGAGGCTGAAGGTCAGCGCGTTAGTCGTGCTATTGTAAGCGATGTCGAGGTCCTGACCGGCCACGAAGTCGAGATCATCACCCAGGGCGATATTCTCTTGCGCGACACCACCGAGCTTGAGCCCGATGTGGTCATTCGCGAGCATGCTGTTATCGACCGCGCCACTCTGGATGGTAGACGTGATGGTGATGTCAGCCGACCCATCGAAGCTCGCTGACCCGCCGAGATCACCTCCGAGGGAGATGGTTCGTGCAGTCGCGAGCTTAGTTGCCGTTGCCGAGTTAGCGTTAACAGTACCAGTGATAGTCCCAGAGACTGTGAGGTCGCCTGCGATGGTTACATCATCAGGAAGCCCAACAGTAAACTTATTAGCAGCTGAGCTATACGCAACCTCAACCTCATTAGCAGTCCCGCCGATCTCAAGAGTAGAGCCCAGGGAAAGAGCCTCAGAGTTAGTACCGTCGCTGAAAGTAAGAGCGGTACCACCAGCCAGAGTAGTGGAGATGGTGAGGTTAGCGCTGCCATCAAACGAACCTGAGCCCGTAACATCGCCAGATAGAGCGATGGTGCGAGCGGTGCTAAGTGCGTCGGCAGATGTAGCATTACCTGAGAGGTCAGCGCTGACAGTTGCTGGAAGGGCCACTGTATAAGTGTTAGAGCTCGTGTCATAGCTGACATCAACCTCAGAGCTCGTCCCTTGCAGGGTGATAGTAGAGCCAAGGTCGAGTGCCTCAGAGTTAGTCCCATCGCTAAAGGTGAGCGCGGTGCCGCCTGCGAGAGTAGTAGAAATAGTAAGGTCGCCAGAGCCATCGAAGCTCCCGGACCCAGTAACATCTCCGCTGAGCGCGATAGAACGTGAAGTTGCCAGCGCAGATGCGGTAGAAGCATTACCAGTAGTATCTGCGTTGATGGTCGCAGGCAGACTGATGTTAAACTTGTTGTCGCCAGCGACATAAGCAACATCCACCTCACTAGAAGTACCAGCGATGGTGAAGGTCTGTCCCAGCTGGATTTCCTCAGAGTTAGTCCCGTCGCTAACAGTGATGCCGTCGTTGGCGAGCATGCTGTTGTCAACAGACCCAGCCTGGATAGTAGCGGTGAGGGTCGCATCAGCCGAACCGTCAACGCTGACAGAGCCGCCGAGATCACCAGCTAAGCTGATGGTGCGCGACGACTGCCACGCCGAAGCAGTAGAGGCATTACCAGAAAGAGCTGCCGAGATAGTAGAAGGCAGGCCGAACTGTAGCGTGTTCGATGCGGAAGCGTAAGCAACCTCGACCTCATTAGCGGTCCCTGCGAAGTTAAGGCTGTCTCCCAGGTTGATGTCTTCTTGAGCGACACCGCCGAGCTGGAGGCTGATCCCATCATTCGCAAGCATAGAGTTGTCTACAGCGCCCGCTGCGATAGTAAGTGCGATGTCTGCATTAGCCGACCCATCGAAGCTCGCTGAGCCGGATGCGTCTCCGCTGATAGACAAGGTGCGCGAAGTAGCGAGCTTAGTTGCAGTAGAAGCATTACCAGTAAGCTCTCCAGCGAGGCTGGTTGCACTTACGGAAGAGAGGCCGCTAACGCTGCTTGGAAGACCCACTGAGAAGCGGTCGTTTGCAGAGTCGTAGCTAACCTCAACCTCATTACTGGTGCCTTCGATGCTGAAGGAGCCTCCGAGAGCGATAGCCTCTGAGGTCGTCCCATCACCGACAGTAATTCCAGAGTTAGCGAGCATGCTGTTATCAACACTACCGCTCTGGATAGTTGCTGTAAGAGTAGCGTCTGCTGACCCGTCGATGCTAACAGACCCGCCAAGATCACCACCGAGGCTCAAGGTTCGTGCGGTCTGCCATGCCGAAGCGGTAGACGCATTACCAACGAGCGCGGCAGTGATGCTGCTTGGAAGCCCAAAAGTAAGAGTATTAGAGGCGGAGTCGTAAGCGACCTCGACCTCGTTAGAAGTACCAGCGAAGTTAAGAGCATCACCGAGGTTGATGTCTTCCTGGCTTACACCCGCCAGCTTGAGGCTAAATCCATCGTTAGCGAGCATGCTGTTATCAACACTGCCACTCTGGATGGTAGCTGTAATGGTGATGTCAGCAGAGCCATCGAAGGAAGCAGAGCCCCCAAGATCACCACCGAGTGAGATCGTGCGAGCGGTCGCAAGCGAGTTAGCCTGGTCTGATGTACCTTCGATGGTCGCGTTGATAGTACCAGAGACTGTGAGATCGCCAGCGATGCTAACATCGTCAGGGAGCCCGACAGTAAACTTGTTGTTAGCTGCTGAGTAAGCAACCTCGACCTCATTAGCGGTCCCGCCGATCTCAAGAGTCGCACCAAGTGCGAGCGCCTCTGAGTTGGTGCCATCTGAGAAGGTCAAGGTGCTGTTAGCCAGCATAGCGTTGTCTACTGCACCGCTTCCGATGGTCAGTGCGATGTCTGCGTCTGCCGAGCCGTCGAAGCTCACAGAGCCGCTGGCATCTCCTGAGATCGAGATAGTGCGAGCCGTAGTAAGAGCCGCCGCAGAAGTAGCGGTGTCGGCATTACCAGTAAGTGAGCCCTCGATGTTAGCGACGACTGTAGCAGTAGAGCCTCCGCTGACAGTAGTCGTGGGCGCTGCGCTCGCGCTCTCGAAGAACTTAAACTTCCCATCGCTCGCATCGCGGTACAAACCGACATACTCAGTGGTCGCGCCGTCAACGATCTCACCGAAGAAACCGATGTCAACGCTGTCTGCTGAGTTGGACTTCGCGAGGCGAAGTAGAGGGTCTTCTACGGTGATGGTGCTTACGTCGAGCGTGGTGGATGTACCACTAACTGTAAGATTACCGCCGATCTCCACATCACCTGAAGTGGTAATGGTGGCGGCTTGTACATCTACCGCATGCACGGTAGCCCACTTATAGGTAGATGTACCTAAATCGTGGGTGTTATTAGTTTCGGGTCTGACTGAAGCCATTATGCTACTCCTGTGAAAATGATGTTTCCAGATGATCCTTCGTAATCCCAGTGCCTATCACCAGGGCCACCTTGAGGAGCTATAAACACATAGTCAGTCGAGACAGGATTATAAGCCCAGGCGCCATAAGATTGTCGGATGGTGAAATCACTAGGGGTGTATACTACCGTATTTGAGTCCTGAGTCCAAATACCACCTTGCCTAGCATTTGCCTGTGCAATATCGGTGGTATGGGTGGCCGTCAGAGTCTCAAGGTCGTCAATGTCTCCCTCATTAGTTGAAACCCGGTTAGTGAGGTTCGTGAGGTTCGTAGAAGTTGCTACAGAGCCCTCAAGAGTAGTAACGCGAGAGTCGAGGTCGGAGATGTCGCTGTCCTGCGCAGAGTCGTTAGACTCCAGGCTTGTAAGACGACTTCCGTGAGACGTTAGAGTAGATGCTTGTGAAGTGTTGGTTGACTCCACAGCATCCATCTCTGACTGCAAGGTAGTGATGTTGCTCTCCGCAGTGTCGAGGTCCGACTGGATAGAGCTGAGGCTGGAGGCATGCGAGGTGGTCAATGTCTCCAGATCATCAATATCAGACTCGGCAGCGGTGAGACGGGTGTCGAGCCCGCTAATAGCAGAGGCTCGTGCTGCGATTGCTGCGTCTAGTTTATCGTCAGCGTCAGCCAAGCTGGTCGCTGTAGCGATATAGTTAGCGCTAGAATTAGCGACATAAGCTCCAGAAGCACTTAACCCAGCGCCGGACTCGACAGCATTAACCTCTGTTTGTAGAGCGCTGATGCTGCTGGAGTTGGAGCTGATGCTGCTCGCGTTAGAGCTGATGCCACTTGCGTTGGTGCTGATGTCGCTATCATTAGCCGTAATCTGGCTCTGCAAGCTGGTCAGCGTCGAAGAGTGGGAGCTCTGCGTTGACTGAAGGCTGGTGATGTCGCTGTCATTGGACTGGATAGCCGCGAGGTTAGAAGCAACATCAGCCTCAAGATCATCAATATCTGACTCAGCTGCGGTTAAGCGCGTGTTTAAGCCAGAGATGTCTGTATCGTTAGAGGTAATGTTAGCCTCTGCCGTAGACATGCGCGTGGTGAGCCCTGCAATATCGCTGTCATTACCCGTGATCTGACTCTGTAGAGAAGTCAGGGTGCTGGCATGCGAAGTTGTCAGAGTCTCCAGGTCATCAATGTCGCCTTCAGCTGCGGTTAAGCGCGTGTCTAAGCCAGAGATGTCAGAGTCGTTAGACTGGATCGCTGACAGATTAGAAGCAACATCAGCCTCAAGGCTAGTGATGTCGCTCTCCGCAGTAGTCATCCGAGTGCCGAGCCCTGCAATATCCGTGTCGTTAGACTGGATCGCCGCTAAGTTAGAAGCAACGTCAGTCTCCAGGTCATCAATGTCGCTCTCCGCTGCGGTAAGCCGAGTGTCGAGCCCGCTGATGTCTGTGTCGTTGCTGCTGATCTGCGAAGCAAGGCTGGTAAGGGTGCTGGCATGCGAGGTAGTCAGCGTCTCCAGATCATCAATGTCTGACTCCGCAGCAGTAAGTCTAGTGTCGAGCCCTGAGATGTCAGAGTCGTTAGACTGGATAGCTGAGAGGTTAGACGCGATGCTAGTAGTGTGGCCGCTAACCGTGCTTTGCAAAGTCGCGACATCAGCTTCAACATCATCCATCTCAGTCTGGAGAGTGTCAATCTCGCCTTCGGCTGTAGTTAGGCGCGTGCCTAAGCCAGAGATGTCTGTGTCGTTGCTGCTGACCGCTGCCTGAAGGGTTGCGATGTCAGAGTCGTTAGAGCTAATCGCTGAGCTGTTAGCGCTGATACTAGAGGCATTAGAGCTAACAGATGAGCTGATACTGAGGATGCTCGACTCCGCCGAAGTGAGGCGAGTATCTAGTCCGTCGATAGCGGTGTCCAGCTTCTCATCAGCATCTACAAGTGAAGTCGCAGAGGCTAGATAGTTGGTGCTACTATTCGCGGTGTAATCCCCATCAGGATCGAGGCCAGCTCCGGTTTGGGTTGCGTTAATCTCAGCCTGGAGGGTTGAGAGTGATGCGGAACCAGAGGTGCCAGAGGTGATCGCGCTGAGGTCATCAGCGAGGTCCTTGATCGCAGCGTCTAGCTTATCGTCAGCGTCTTTGAGCGAGCTCGCAGCGGTGAGATAATTAGAGCTGGAATTAGCGGTATAACTACCGTTAGCGTTAAGCCCTGCGCCTGCTTGGGTCGCGTCAACCTCAGTCTGAAGTCCAGAAACATCGCCTTGAAGTGAGCTGATGTCGCTGTCGTTAGAGCTGATATTGCCTTGCGCCGTAGACAGGTCGCTTTGCAGTGTAGCTACATCCGTCTCTAACGCATCAATGTCAGAGGCGTTAGTGGAGATAGCATCTGCATTAGCCTTCACCTGAGTGTCGAGCGCAGAAGTCTCACCACGGATGCTTGAGGCTGTAGTTAAGTAGTTAGAGCCGCTTGCCGCTGTGAAGCTGCCATCGGTTCCAAGCCCAGCGCCTGCCTGAGTAGCGGTCATCTCCGTTTGTAGTGCAGAGATGTCGCTGTCGTTTCCGGCTACATCAGTCTCAAGCTGAGTAATGTCGCCTTCAGCAGTAGTCATTCGCGTTTGAAGGGCGCTGATGTCGTTATCATTACCACCTACATCAGATTGCAGCTGTGTAATGTTAGACTGCGCTGTGCTAAGCGAGCTCTGGACACTTGATACCGAAGTCTGGAGGGAGCTGATGTCGTCAGCGTTGTCCTTGATCTGGGCATCGAGCTTGTTATCCGCGTCTTTAAGCGTAGTGGCCGAAGCGATGTAGTTAGCGCTGGAATTAGCGCTATAACTACCGTCAGCGTTAAGACCTGCTCCAGACTGGGTAGCATCCAGCTCCGTCTGCTCAGCCGCAGCTTGGAGCGCCGATACATCGCTCTGCAAGGTCGCAACATCACTCTCAAGTGCGCTGATGTCAGACTCCGCAGTGGTCATGCGTCCCTGAAGCGCCGAGATGTCGCTGTCGTTAGAGCTAATCGCAGAGCTATTGCTAGAGATAGAGCTCGCGTTAGACGCCACCTGGGTGTCAAGGGCGCTGATCTCACCGACAATAGAAGAGGCTGTGTCCAGGTAGTTAGTCCCGGACCGAGAGACATAAGTGCCATCGGAAGCTAATCCGACAGCTGCTTCAATGTCATCGACCTCACCTTGATTAGCCGACGTGCCAGAGCTACCTGATTGCAGTGCGCTGATTGCGTCTGCGTTGCTTTTAACCTGAGTATCAAGGGCGCTAATCTCGCCAGTGATAGAAGATGCAGAGTTAAGGTAGTTGGTCCCTGATCGGGAAACATAAGTGCCGTCAGTCGCAAGCCCTACCGCAGCCTCAATATCATCAACTTCACTCTGGAGCGCTGTGCTTGACGTTCCACCGTTAATATGGGTGTGTGTCTCCAAGTCGGAAATGTCAGACTCAGCAGCAGTCAGCCTGGTAAGGATGCCTGCGATGTCGGAGTCGTTAGAGCTAATGTTAGCTTCAGCGGTATTAAGGTCAGATTGCAAAGTGGCGATACTGGACTCTGCCGCGTCCATCTCAGACTGTAAAGTCGAGATGCTAGACTCCGCAGCAGTAAGCCGAGTGCCGTGAGAAGTAGCTGTGCTTTCAAGAGCCTGGACACGGAGGTAGAAGTCGTCATCTCCCTCGATGGCTTCAGCGAGCTCTTGTAGCGTGTTTAGCGCTGCGGGCGCGGAGCCAATAAGCTGCGCTACATAACTAGCAACACCTAAAGGAGTGGTCGCGATACTCTCGCTAGTCCCAGCCAGAGTCTCGTTTACCGTGGCAAGACGGACAAGACCGGGCTCCTTTGTGGTTGCGTCATCACCTGATAGAATAGCCATCTAGCACCTCCTTAAAATGGCCGAGGCCAGAAAGTTGCATGGACGACAGGCTGGTTAACTCCGATGCCAGCGAAGGTGATGATGATAGTATCGTAAAGAAAATCAATACTTTGACTCATGACCACGGCTGCTGACTCGGATGCGTTAGCCTGAAACTCGATGATGTGATCGCAATCCACAGGGATATAAGACACGGTGTAAGTCCCGCCGCCTAGACCCTTACAACTGATCTGGAAGTTGCGATGCGTGTCGCCGGGGCTAAAGCCCAGGCTGTTCTTATTGAGGAAGACAGTGTTTCCCCCAGACTCGATGTGTCTGGATATTCGACTCGCCATAATGACACTCCTATAGGTTAGAGATTAGATTGTGTTGGTATGATACCACGTTATGTCTACCGCTTCACTTTAATGTTCCTCATACCAATCGAAGTTGGACCAGAGCCCAGTCATGTGTTTTTGCTGGGCTTGTTGGGAGTAGCTGCCGAGGCTGCTCTCTTCCGCGCCCACGAGGTTGCCGAACATGTCATACTCTACACCATCGCCAAATGACACCGCATACTGGAAGCTGGCGTCGCGCATCGCTGTCTCTGCAATCCATAAGCTCATCGCAGTGTCATCGTGCTTCTCCTTACCGAGTCCATAGAGCTCCTGACACAAGACATCTACCACGTCTTTAGTCTCTTGGTCCCGATAAGGAAGTACAATCTTACCGTTTTCAAAGAGCGCTGCAAGTGCAGGCACGCCCGTCCAGGGACTAGACTTAGCGCCAGCGGTAGTGAGGTGTTGCTTCAAGGGTAGGTCCGTCTTCTTCTGTAATTCCAGTAAGTGTAGCTGACCGAAGGCGTTTTTCTCAATCATTACACAAGTAATGTACTGCTTAAACCGCTCATACTCCTCAACAACTCGCCTCTGGAGCTCGTTAGGGGAGACGCCTCTAAATCTGACCATAGAGAGAAGATACCTGTTGCCATCCTGATCCTTACCCCAGGTAGTGCCGACAGTATAGTCGCCGTCCTGGTCTTCAGCCTTCTTACTGTCAGTTATAAGCGCAAGGTCCCAGCCCTGGACAACCTGGAGCTGCTCTACTGGTGGTATCTCTCCAAAAGAGAGGTGTTGCCCCATCTGCTTAGCTTTATCTAACCACTCCCACTTGAAGGCGGCAGCGTCGTCGGACTGGACCTGGTTCATAAACTCGCGAGCAAAGAGAAGACCTCCAACAGCCTGCTTCTCCTTTAAGAGATACTCGATGGGGCGCTCCTGCGGCCAAAGAACCTTAGATGGGCCCTTAACTACAACATTCTCTATGATGTCGCGCCCGTCAGAGTCCATCTTCATGTCGAAGGTATAGGACTCTGGCATCTGTGAGATCGCGGGATCGTTCCTAACTTCAAACGTAGGGTCTTTAATCATGTGCGCGTAGACATCATCGAAGTGCTTCCTGGTGCCAACCACAAGCATAAAGCCGTTGCGGTTAAGCATGGGCTGGACTGTACCTCTAAGCCACTCCCTGGTCTTCTCACGGACAGAAGATGAATATACAGTCTTATCGTCTTCGAGGTCGTCCATAATAATAACGTCAACGTGGCCTCCAGTGATAGAGCCCCCGCATCCGGTCGCCTCTACTGAAGGGTCAACGCTCTCATCAGGTCTAACGATGTATATCTGTGTAGACACCCACTTGGTGCTTTCATCCTTAAAAGGAGGCAGATCATCACTGGCCCAGTCTTCTATGATCCTGGGTGCATTTAGAAACTGCTTAACCATGCGCACACGCTTCTCAGCTTGGCCAGAGCTCGCGCTGATCCAGAGTATCTTAGCGTTCCTATCTATACACAAGCGACGAACGGTGTAAGCAATACTCAAGAAGGACTTACCGTGATCGCGAGGTGCCAGTAGCAGCATCTTCTTCTTCTGGTTAGTAGCCTTTGCTTCTTTGGTGTGCGCCTCGCAGTCATTAAGCCAGACATCTTGGTGCGCGGCATAATCGAAGCCTAGATAATAAGTCGCAAAGAACATCGGGCTGTGTATAGATAATAAGCGACGGCCTTCTTTAGTGCCGATCAGCTTCTTAACTTCGTCGTTAGTCATCGGGAGTGTCCTTTCTATGAAGAGTTAGCTGCTTCGACAACATCTCACCGATGGCGCTAAACTGCTCCACTGAGATAGAAAGGTTCTTAGCGACCTCAGCCTCCATCTCTTCTGCTGTCTTGTGGGCGGCTACTGTCTTAGACTCTACATTAACATTGATGCGCTCTGCACCTATGAGGGCAGATTGTCGCTTACCGCAGTCGATAATCATCTTAAGATAAGCCAGCCTCATAGACTCGTTATCGGTAAGTTGAAGCGCTCGCCAACATTCATCCTTAACCCGCTCAGCCTCCAAGTATATCTGCTCGCGCCTGGAGTTTACTTGGCCCATAGTTAAGGAGCTCGCCCAGCGCTCGCGCACCTCTCTCACGAACTCTCCGGCTCTGTTTGTCCCGAGGCCAGTAATGTCTGTGAGCTCGCGGATAGACTTCACCCCGCGCTGCATTAGTGTCTCTATAACAACAAGCCAGCGCTCCTTATCAATAGGGCTAAGGGTCCCTTGTTTTCGTTTAGGGACATCTAAACCGTGCAGCTTCTGATGTGTAAGCACCAGCTCTAAGTCGCGCCCGCTGGACACAACCTCACTGTCGCTAACTTCGATCTTAATCTGCTCGCCATCAGAAGAAGGCAGATATACCTCCTGGCCAACTAAGTCCTGTTTATTTGATTTTGGCATTACAGCCTCCTTGAGAGGGAGTCAGCGTAGACTATCCTTTGAGGCTGTCCGGTGGTGTCCGACACTACCTTAGCCTGTTTATAAGCTCGTCCAAAGCTGCTCCCGAAGATAGAGTGATTAAAGGTATAGACTAAGACCTCATCAGCCTCTTGCCCGTTGCGGTGTGTTCTGGCGATCATCTGCTCCCAGATAGATGGGTCAGCGACAGCGCCTACAACAAGATTAACATGCCAGGCTTGAAGGTTTTTACCTGTTCCATGCGATCTTATAGACATGATGCAGGGCTCTGCTGTGGAAGGGAGTGTTGCGCCCGCGCCGTAGTAAGTGATCCCTAAGCGCTCGCTTAACTTATCACCAAGCTGGACGCCATCGACCCAGATGATATAGGGCGTTGTCTGCTCATCGACCCAGGCCTGGACATAATCGAGCATATACTCCGACACCCAGACAGACTTGCGCGGGGGCTCTGGTCGGTGCTTAACTTCAAACCATTTGTTGCGCGACTTTCCGAACGCATCGACAATATCTTGCGGGAGTTTTTGGAAGTCCGTCTCTATAATATGCGGCGAGTCGAAGTTTTCTATGTCCATCTCCCTGATGATCCTTACTGCTCGCCTCCACTCTTTACGAGCTAGAAGCCACTCATCATCAGGCGTGCTATCGGGCCACTCCCAGTAATAGAGGCAGCCGCTGAGCATCTGCCCCAGGGCCCTTAGTGCAAACTGGTCTGTGTCATCCCACAGATGCTGGCTGGCGTTAACAGCGTCTATATCGAAGTCGAGGTCCATGCCCTTAAGTACATCGCTCATAACTCCAGACTCGAAGCACTTGTTAATCGCGGTCTGAAGCTCCTCTGGCACTTCACCTTTGAGCTTAATCACACGCAGAGAGGCAGGCACGGCCTCATCAGTAGTAAGGACGACACCCTTTGTGGCGTTGAGTCTGTTAAAGACAGCCTCGCGAGGCGAGCTCCCCCACTCCATCATGGGATTAAACTGCTGGTACTGATAGCCGTTAGCTTCGCCTGTAAGCACCAGATCGAAGACCTCAACGTCGCGGTGATTATTAGGGACTGGTGAGCCTTCTTCTAAAGCCCAGTCAGCGAGGTGCGCGAAGTCGGCTACACTCTTATTAAATAGAGTGCCGCTCATAACTACAAACTTACAGCTGGGATTATTAACCAGGTACTTACCCAGGCGCCCGGTCCTGGTGCTGTCGATGGACTTGAGGTGGTGCGCCTCATCAGCGATTATTAAGTCAGGCTTTAGTTTTGTGAGATACTGCTGCGCCGTGCGCCTAGATAAACGCTCATAGCTGAATATCTCAGGTAGCTTAATCCTGAAGTTAGCTTCATAGCTAAAAAACTCTGCTTTGGTCTTCTCGACCAGAGATGCAGGTAAGAGTAATAAGGGTCGCTTAGCCTTCATCACTTCTGGCAATAAGAACGAGATAAGTGTCTTACCGACACCACAACCCAGGAGCAGCACGCCTCCTTGCGCGTCTAAGCACGACTTTAGTGCCTTGTTCTGCAAGGGGCGCAGCGTCATCGTCCCTTCGGGCGTTTTAAACTGCGACGTTAAATCTACCGACTCATACTCATAGGTCGGTAGTCTTTGTATGCGCACTGCTTCTGAGACTTGAGTCTCGCTTACCACCTCAACATCATCATCATCGAAGAGGTGTTTTAGTTGGTCATTCATTTTACTGAGCCATCCTTAGTCTATGGGGATGGCTTCAGTGTATCACAGCTGGACTTAACCTGCAATCACGACCTTAGCAGCCTTAGCCACCATCGCGTCCATGAGCTTGTGGCATAGGACGGTGTTAGACGGCATGTAGTATTCGCCGTTAGGGATGCCGTCAGACATAAACTTCTGAGCCAGGAGCTCGTAGCCTCTGCCGTATTTAATGTCGCTTAGATGCTGTACATCTCCGTTGCATCTACAGATTTCCTCGATCATCCACTCCAGCTGCTCATAGAGCGGTGTAATAGACCCGCTGACAGGGCGGCAGCCGATGTAGATGACAACACCATCGCAGGTGAAGTGCGTGGGCGCGGTTACTGGGCCCTCCACTGGTGAGACTGCGCCGGTCGGCTCGTCGATCTGCACAAGTGCTTCTTCTTTAGCTTCCGTCTCGCCTCTGAGGAAGGCCAGGACATCTTCTTGCTTATTACTCATGGGTAGTGTCTCCGTTCTTGTGATTGTGTGCCAGCACTCGTCATACTGGGTGCAGCGCTTGCCGTAAGCGAAGCAGTCTTTGTTGTTCTTTGGGGCGTGGTCAAGAGTCTGCTCTGCGGTGTCGAGCATCTCCTGGACTACTTTAAGGATAAGATTAAACTCGTGATACACATGGCTGCGGCTAACCACAACACTTACCTTCTTCGACCCGTGAGGCGGGCGCGTTAGATAATAGACGTGGGTCAGCCTGATAAGCAGTGCATCGGGGTTATGCTCTAGTACATGTCTAGCGTAGATGATGAGCTGGGTATTCTCCGCGAGCTCCTCCTCTGTCTTTGCCCACTTCCAAGCAGAAGTAGTCTTGTGATCTCCGACCTCGATGATGCCATCTTCAGCATCAGTAACCAGATAGTCGATGAAGCCTTTGAAGGGGATGGGGAGCCCAGGTACAGGAAACTCGGCCAGACTAAGCTCGATCTTGTTATCTTCGCTCGGCTCTGGGATTAGATCGAGGCCTTTAGAGGCGATGAGCCCAGCGGTTGTATTCTCGTCTGGCTTAGTCCCGTCCTTAAGATACTTCTCAAGCTGCTCATGGACTTTAGACCCTCGGGTCATCGCATCAGTGGTCTTGCCTTTAATGCCAAGCAGGTAGCTGTAATACCAGCGCTTAGGACAGCGTTGGAACAGGCCAATAGAAGAGGCCGACACATGGGTTAATTCTGAAGGCTTAGCTTTCATTATCTAACCTCCAACGGACAGCGGCCATCTTATCGCAGGCCTCTTGCTCTGTGCAGCGGAGCAGCCTGGCGAGCTCGGACACCGAGAGGTTGCGTTTCATTCCAGCGTTAAAGATATGCTTAAGAGCTGTCAGCTCAATATCCGCATATACATCAGGGACATCACGCATCAGCTCCTTCATCACCTCTAAGGCTAGGACTGTGGCGTGGATTTGTATCTCATTCATTTGCTTCTCGCTTAATAAGGGGTTTAAGATATTTATATCTTAACATATCTACGGTCCTGGTACAAACTTATTGATGCACCGATAGACTACTGACCACTAAGAAATAAGCTAGAACCCTAGTGTGCGATCACTAACAGGTAGCTGCTACTGCCTTAGTGTCCGACCACTAGGGTGTTAGTGGCTAATGGTTAGTGGTCGCACACTAAGAAGATAGCTTCATTGTTAGTGGCCACATGGCCTAATCTAGCACCTTTTGGTGGTCAAGTGGTCATCAAGTGGTCGCGTCTAAAGCCTTGATAACGCATGGGTTTTTACCCCGTTTGACCATTTGACCTAAAAATAACATTTCCAGCGGAGTATATATTGTTGTAAAGTGAGAGGAGTTGATGCAACAATACATTCAAAATTAGAAAAGTTTCAGAAGCCAAGTGGCACTGGAGCTGAGGAGCTAAGATGCTAGACAACCTAGAACCCTTTAGACCTGACTTTGATTATGTCTACGCCTATCCGGTGGCCAACCCAGGCGACGAGCTCGTCAAGGTCAAGATGGCTGCCCTAGAAGAGCTGCAAGACATATACAGCTACAGCGCTGCCAGGCTCGCGCCCTTCGTCCAACTACTCTCGATGGTCAGAGTAGAGATACCTCGTGTATATAGAGATGTCGTCGGATGGGACGTTGAGTCGTCTTACTGCGCTTCGCAACACCTCTTAGACCTGGCCACGATGCGCATTACAGGCTTCCCCCTGTCTATGCTTAACGTGATAGACACAGGGCTCACGTTGACAAAGAACCACATCGCTCTAATATACAGCACCCCGATGCTAAACCTGCTGTGCAACATGCTCACCAACCCACTGGAGCAGATTGTGGAGCTTATTAGCGATGGCGCTATGGACCAGATCACACAGATCGAAACCGTAGAGGCTGCTTATAAAGAGGTCTTTGTCGAGGCGGGCGCCGACTTCGGCTATCCCATCTGGGCAAACAGCAGAACCGCAGAGCTCGTGGAGCAAGCGGTATCATCTTATATTGAGGCCAAGGCAGATAAGTCTTAAAAATATAAACCTAGCAATTACGCCTACTTAGCGCGTGTCTAGGAAAATATTTTAGACCTGCACTTGCTTTTACCGATTTTGGTATTATACTTCTATTGTAAACCTTTGACTCATTCCCAAGCATCCAGAAGAGATGCGGAAAGCGAAAGAACATGGCTAACCAGCTACAACGCACACAACCCTCTATCATGCCAGCGATCCCCGAGGCTCTTAAAGACAAGGCACACTTCGGCTCGCGCACGATCCAACAGCATCACATCGACACTGGTGTTGGTTATTCCGATACTTATATGTCAACTGGCCTCTTCCCTAACCCTGTCGCAGATCAGACCGATAAGAGCTGCTTCAAGGCACAGAGCGCCTTCTTCGACATGGACCTTAACGATGTCCTTTGCAGTGAGGATGACTTCTCTCGCGCTATGGACTTCTTCAATCAGCGTGGCATCACCCAGGTCTTCAAGACTTCTAGCGGTAAGCAAATCCAGCTCGCTGACGTTGAGTTTGGCGCTCGCGACAAGAACTGGAAAGATGTCATCAAGGCGTGGCTCACGCACCTCAGCGCAGACGACCTTATCTCTATGATCGAGGCGACCGCAGAGACTTTCGCTGACCAGCTCATCGGCCTCATCGGTAAGCCCAACCTCATCACTTACAGCGGTACCGGCTTCCACATGCACTACTTCATCTCTTCAGCAGAAGGCTGGACTGAGATCGGTGCTGAGGCTGCTGGCGTTGGACCCCTTGTTGATTGCAACCGCATCGACTTCCAGAACGCTTACAAGCGTATCATCGCTTATATCGCTAACCGCAACAACGGCATCACCTTCGACAAGCAGTGCAGTGATGTCGGGCTCCGTGTTACTCGCGCTGTCGGTAGCGTTAACAGCAAGTGCAGCAGCTCTAAGAAGCAGGTCGTCGCTATCTGGACTGACAAGTGTGATGCTGACCGCTCACTGAAGCTCGTAGAGTTTGATGTCGTTAAAGAGGAGCCCCGTCGTAGCACTAAGAGTGCTGCTCGCCAGGCAGTCAAAGATGTCCAGGGTAAGGCCTTCGATAAGCGTGTTAAGCGTCTCCCTGCTCGTCTGAGCCAAGATGAGACTGTTACTTATGAGTCTAACGGCAGAGAGATCACCCTCACCGTAGAGGAGCTCAAGCAGCAGTGGGAAGACCTCAAGGACCAGGGCATCGTCTTCGATGATAAAGGCGATAAGATCAAGGTTCGTCTCGACTGGCTCAGCAACGGCTCTATTAACTGCATAGGTCGTATGACCGACGAAGGCAGCCTCCTCTTCATCTGCGACGTTGATAAGTACCTGGACGCTGATGATCGCCATGTCCATGAGACTGAAGGCAAGCTCATCGGTCTGTGGGTCTATGAGGGTAGCCTCCAGAGCCAGCTTCGCATGAGTGAGAAAGGCGCCTTGCTCGCCATCTCACACAACTTCCAAATCCTGCTACAGCTCGATCCGCGCACCAAAGACGGTATCCGTCTAAACACAAGAACAGAGGAGATCGAGGTTTCAGCAGCCATCCACCAGGCGCACCAGCCCGGCAACGCTGCTATCGCTGAGGCTGCTAAGGTCAACTCTTGGTTTACCCTCAACGACAAGCACCTTCTCTACATCAAGATGGTCATCGAGACTTTCTACTCTAAGTCTATCTCTAAGGACGACATCTTGGGCGCTGTCGAGATGGTCGCTGGGATGCAGTGCTACGATGATGTAAAGGCTTGGGTCGAGTCTATCCAGTGGGACGGTAAGCGTCGTCTCGATGGCGATGCTGCTTGGCTCTGCGACTTCATGGGCATCTCCCGCGCAGAGACTGAGCTTTTCGCTTACTACGAGTTTGTAGGTCGCAACTGGATCAACGCTATGGTCCGTAATATCTTCGCGATTAAGAGCCGTCCTGTCGCTACACAGCACATGGCGCTCATGCGTGGCCCTCAGAACTTCGGTAAGTCTACTCTGGCTCAGGTGCTTGCTGCTACCAACTACATCGGCCACCGCTACTATGGCGAGCTTGGTGATCGCAACCTCCTTAACAAAGGTGCTGGCGACATGATCCTGGCTCTTCGCGGTAAGACCTGTGTTGAGATACCAGAGCTCGCTGCTTTCAGTAAGAAGGAAGCTGACCTCATCAAGAACTTCATCACCCAAGAGGTGCTTGAGGGTCGTTTAGCTTACGGGCGCCTTCAGACTCGCATGGAGAAGAACACTTACCTTGTCGGTACCACCAACAAGTTTAAGCCTCTCAATGACCCAACCGGCAACCGTCGCTTCCAGATGATCGACTTCTACAACGACTATCGCCGTATTCCTACCAGCAGTAAGCACCTCTGGGATATGCCTGCTCTCATCGCACTCGTCCCTCAGCTTTACGCAGAGGCTTATCAGCGCGTTGTCCTTGGGCAGCACATCCCTGCCGAGCGCCAGGCTTTCACCACTAACTACTGCGGTACTATCGTTGAGAAGTGGAACCTCACCAGCGACGAGCTCGTGATGCTTAACACTAAGAACATGAGCTATACCAACCAGAACGCGGTTACTGAGTCTGTCTATGACATCCTGGAAAACCTCGTCGGGCGTGGTGTCATCCACATCTCTCTTGCGGCTATCCGTAAGTCTCTCAAGGACGACTACCACATCACCGTTAACAGCAACAACGCTATCAACGAAGCTCTGGCGGAGCGCAACTGGAAGAAGAAGCGTGTCGCAGGACAGCGCCTCTTTGAGTATCAGGGCTCTATCAGCGAAGAAGCAGAAGCTCGCTCTATCACCTTCTCAGCAGCAGAGGCAGCAGCTACTTCT
>Ga0099849_1000126_pt1 | contig 31377 bp, 36 predicted proteins | sample CB_VirMetaG_4_FD_78177 | JGI IMG/M metagenome (GOLD analysis project Ga0099849, IMG submission 78177) | Freshwater to marine saline gradient viral communities from Chesapeake Bay - CB_1508_1M Viral MetaG | ecosystem: Environmental > Aquatic > Marine > Coastal | place: USA: Chesapeake Bay... | reverse complement strand
CCCACGCGCCCTGTATCGGTAATCGTTAGTGCGTTAGTCCCTGCGTTTACTCCAAAAGCAAAACCATGCTCAGATACAATGTAAGTATCAGCACCAGTTCCACCTGAGTAACCAATGGCTGAATGACCGTAAGTTGTATATCCTTGAGTCCCTGCGGAACCTCCATCTCTACTAAGTTTCATTGCAGGGTAAGTCGTACCACCTTGTACTTCTAACTTTGCACTAGGCGCAGTGGTAGCTCCGACCATTAAGCCGCCATTGGGGATGTTGACGTTGCCTGATCCAAGTTTTGTAGTGCTTGCTGACCAATCATATTCTATTAAATTTTTAAAAGTTGTCCCGTCATACCCATAAATAATAAAATCTTGATTATCATTTTTATGTTGAATAGTCCACTCAACTAATGAAGTGCTTCTTGAGTCGTCTTTCCTAAATAAAATATTTCCTGTAACTCCTGCATTTACATCTAATTTTAACAATCCCGATGATGTTGCTCCGTCAATATGGACCTTTGCACTAGGCGAACTAGTACCAATACCCACTTTGCCTGATCCGTCAAGAGTCAGTCTATTAGCATTGTCAGTAAAATCATAAAGATGAAACTTATCAGCACTATTATCAACATACCACCCATATGAGCCTAAATTGTTTGTTGCCTTAAAAGCCGCAAATCCTGTTGTACTTTCTGCTTCTACTCTTGAGTCTCCTGTTGTATAAACGTGAAGCTTTTCTTGAGGCGCAGTGGTGCTTCCCACCATAAGGGAGCCATTGGGGATGTTTGTATTTCCTGTTGAGCCGTCAACCGTCAGTATTGAAGTGCCTTTGCCGTCATAAATATTAACGTCTCGAAATTTAGTCTGACCTCCCTGATATCCAAATCTATTTATTCTTACTGCGCCATCGTTTCCTGAATATTCGGAATTAGAGTATATTTCTTGACCTGTTATTACTATATTTCCACTGCTAGTTTGCAATGTAGGTGCTGTCACGCTACCTGAGAATGTGGCGTTTTGAGAGGAGTCAATAACTAAAGCATTTGATGCGGCAGTACCTAGAGTCATAGAATCATTGGAATGATTGTAATCAATAAAACCAACTAGACCAGTACCATCAGATAAATTAATCATTGATGTTGCTGTTCCAGAAATGGTCATCCCTGCTCTGTTTGCGCTGTCTCCTGTTACAACTAGATTGTTAGCAAAAGCATAGTAACTTGAGGGCGCAGTGGTAGCTCCGACCATAAGCGAGCCATTGGGGATATTAAGATTACCTTGGAACAGAGCATTAGCACCGCTGTTGCCCTTCAGCATTTGAGATCCAGCGTTATATATTATTAACTGACCGCTATCGTTTGTTAGTTGACCAAATGTTGTTCCGTTGGCTTTTAATTTAATATCATTCCCAGCGGCATCAAGAACAATATCGCCTGCGGCATCAATAGTAAAATCACCGCTATGTCCGCTTGCTTGATTGGTTGCTATTTTATTAGCATCTATTGTGATGTTATCTACTACAACACCTGCGTTGGCTGTCACGCTACCTGAGAATGTGGCGTTGCCATTAGATGCAAGATTTAAAGCTCCTGAGTTACTGCCTACATCAAAGTTTATTTGTCCGTCAGACTTTATCCTTCCCCCTGCACCTGTACCATGAAGTTGTATATAGTTGCCGCCAGTTTTTTCTACTTTTACTACAGTATCTGAACTCGTTTCAACGTGTAACGCTGTGTCTGGATTCGTAACGCCCAACCCTAGTCGCGAGGTAGAACTATCCCAGAACAAGCCTTGTGCCGCAGAGTCATTATAGAAGCTGATGTCACCGTTGTTATCTATTTTTAAACGCTCAGTTGCGTTACCAGAGGAATTCATAGTGTAAAACTTTAAAAGTCCACCATATCCCCCTGCGGAGTTTCTTTCCCCGTGTACGCTTGCCCAACGTAAACCTCCGTTAGACCAAGAAATTGCAGGCATTGCATAACTTGTGCCACTACCACTCGCACTGTTACGAATGTCGAATCCGTAATTAATACCGTTTCCTGTATTGCTTGTATCTACAGTAAGGCTATCGGCTGTCACTGAGCCAGTAACGTCAATTCCGCTGGTGCTAATAGTTAAAGGTGTGGTATCTAAAGAAGAACTTGCGCTCAATCTAAAGTTAACGTCCTGACCTACAGTGCTGTGGTCAATGTATGCCGCGCCTGTTGGTTTAAACCTAATATAATTATTAGCGTACTCAGAATCATTAACGCCAACTTTTAATAAACCTGAAGCATCTATATCTCCCGTAGCACTTATGCCTGTAGAGGTGGTGGCTAGTCGCTGTGTATTGTTGTAGTACAACTCTACTGCGCCATCTGTAGTGCCTTTGACTTTCCATTCGTTACCAGCAGAGTTAGTAATCCCTACATTAGTATCGCCTGCTAAATATAGATTTCCTGTGCCAGCATCTTGAATGTAACTATGGTTACCATCATGATAAATCTGTAAATCATTACCCGCACCAAACTGAGCCTTGACGTTATCGCCTAGAGATAGGTTGCCTGTGAGACTGCCGCCACTGAGGGGTAGGAATGAGCCTGTGCTACCGACTTCTACTATAGACTCAGTGCCATCATCTTTCTTAATGTACATCTTGCCGTGATAGGTGTTAATACCTACTTCACCAAGGGCTAGGTCAGATGTAGAAGGTATTCCACTAGCCCCTGATTGTGCTGATCTTTTTAACTTAATCGTTTGTGCCATATGGCTCCCTTATGTGCGTATATACGCTAGAGATTTATTTATGAGAAAGTACCGCCGTCAATTGCTATGTTTTCAACGTTTAAAGCTGACAAAGTGCTAGTATCAAGAACATTAGGATTTAATGCTGACCCTGTACCTATAGACCATCTATCAGTTGTTTCATTCCAAACAATAAACGCATTTACTGATGTTCCTCTTTCAACTTCAATACCTGCTTGACCGCTTGGAGTTCCAGTAACATTTTTATTAAGAAGAAGAACATTATCTTCAAAAACTACAGTTGAGCTATCAATAGTTGTTGTAGTGCCTTGTACAGTAAGATCTCCAGTTATAGTAACAGCATCGCTTATTGTAACAGTTGATCCGCTAGTAGACAGTGTATCTCCACTTAAAGTAAAGTTTCCTAACTTACCATCTACATAAGCTTTTACTGCTTTTTCAGTAGGTACTGCATCATCGCTGTTTCCTGCAAGACCAGTATCAATGCTAAACTCATTAATGTCTGTGCCACTAGCCAACTGAAACTTACCAGCGGTAACTTGAGTTTTAGAGGAACTGTCAGTAGTGAGTTTTAAATCTCCGCCACCTTTAACTTTAACATTACCGTGGTGATCTGTACCTGAAGTATTAGTAGAGCCAAACATTTCAAAACAATACTCTGCTCCGTCTCCACTATCAGCAACAGCAACTCCTCCTGTTTGGAACTTACCATTTAAACTGTTAATTCTTATATTAGTACTGGCTCTTACTGCGCCATCGGTATCGCCAAAAAGTTTTAAAATTTCGTCTGCGGCAATCTTAAAAACAGTTTCTCCGCTACTGTTTGTTTGAAAGAAAGTGTCACCGTTAGCATTTTTTACTTCTAAATCATCAGCAACTAACTTTAAGTTTCCTGTTCCTCTATCTTCAATAACTGAATTAGTACCATCATGGTAAATATTCAAGTCACCGCCAGTTTGAGCGCCCATTTTAATTTTTAGGCTATCACCAAAAGATATATCTCCAGTTAAGGTTCCACCGGCCTTGGGCAGTGCGTTTGTGGCAAGTGTGCCTTGTGCCGCTGTAGCATAGTCTGAAGAACTGAACGCTTTTACTTGAGCAAGATTAGTGACTTCAGTGTCCATCAAAGCACCGGCGTTTGTAACAGAAGTAGCTGTTACTTCATCGGCAGACACTACGCCATTAGCGGCTATAGAAAGTCCAGTGCCTATTCTAATAACTCCTAAGTTATTTGCAGAGGCTACAACACGTGCATCTGCGGCATTGGTTTCATTTGCCGCACCAATTAGGTCTAGCTTGTCAGTAAAGTCTTTACCACCGATAACGCTGATATCTCCGCTAGCGCCTCCGGGATCCCCTATGTAAAGTTTTTTATTACTGCTATGATGAAGATAAGCTAACTCACCATTTGCAAGTGATGAAGGTACGTTAGAGCCTGTACTTCTTTTGATTTGAATTGTTTGTGCCATTGTCTTAAATCCCTAGTATTTGTTAAAAATTCCCTGCGTCAATCTGAAAATTATTAAACGAATTATTGCTTAAGCTTAGATCGCCAGTTAAAGTTCCGCCAGTAAGAGGTAAAAATTGACCACTTGATGTTACGCTTGACCATCCTGTTCCTGTATATACACGTAGTACATCCAAAGTAGTGTCAAAGTAAAGACTACCTAACGCTAAACTATCGCCATCATTATCCGCTGTGGGAGCACTAGTTTTAGAACCTAGGTATGTGTCATCAAAATTATCAAAAGCGGTTAGTGCTGAAGTTGCACTTTGGGAGGCTTCGTTTGCTTTTGTAGTAGCAATGAGGGCTTGTTGGGTTATTTCGTCTAATTGGCCTAGACTAGTGGAAGTACCCGAACCACCTGTGCCTCTAAATATAGCCATAAGCGCCTCTGTTGAATAAAATAAAAAGAGACTCCCCTATAAAAGAGGAGTCCCTAGTTTTCTTACTTAGCCGTTTACAGCCAATACAATACCTGCTTCAGGACGCATTACCTGCGTACCGTATAAAGTGTCAGCAGTGTACAGAGTACCAAGGAACTCTTGCTTGTACTGAGTCTGAGAACGTACACCCTGCTGTTCAGCAAGAACCATAGCGTCCTTGTGAAGTAACATAGCGCCTTTAACGTCTCCAGTGTTTGCAGAGTTATCTCCTGCGGCTTCAATTACTGGACAGTTGCTAGAAACAAATACGTCAATGCCATATAGGTTTCCAATCTGACCATTCTTAACGCCTCGTCCGTCTACAAAGTCAGAAGACATGTAACGGTCAATACCCATAATAGCATTACGTAGGGAAGGAGGAACAACAAAGCATCGGTTGTCCATAGGAACATCAGCATCGTCCAATACCTGAATAGCGGCACGGAAACCTGCGTCAGTAAATACGTCAGCAGGAGCAACAGTGTCTACAGCATAAGCGCTAAGACCGTTACTTGCATCTATGAAACGAGAGTTAGTGTGAACATAGGAAGATCCATCACCATTTCCTAAAGACTTACCTAGGGCAAATAAGTCATTGTCAACCTGCTTGGCTAGAGCGTATCCTGCGTCACCAGTGTAGAACTGACGTAGAGAAGCTAGAGCCTGTGCTTCAGTGATGTCCTCAATTAGACGAGAGTATTCAAAGTGCTTGTTGATTGAAATTTGAATTTCGCTCTCAGTAGCATTCTGAATAGTTACAGCGGTGTTTTCTGCTTTAGCAGACGCAGAACCACGAGTAGGCTTAGGGACGTGAATAGTGTCACCTTTCTTGCCTGTCATGCTCATTTTCTTGACTAGGTTAGCCAATATTAGGTTAGATTGATAAGCCGCAATTACTTCGTCACTCCAAATCTCTGGAATAAAAGTAGCCGCGCTAGTGTTGTCTACTGCTCCGCCCATGGCGGGATAAGTTGATGTAGCCATAATACAAGTCCTTAAATAAAATTAATTAGTGTCGGACTCTCCCTTCTTGATAAGCTAGCATAATCTCATCGGATAATGACATGTATCGTTCAGGATCGTCCTTCATAAGTTTAATAATGTCTGAACGCCTGTAAACTTTCTTTGCCGACTGCTCTCCGCTTCCTCTAACATTGCCTGTGGATGCGGCCTTAATAGTGTCTTTGCGTTGTTGTTTCTCATTAGCGGCAGTTTGACCTACGACTTGCTGACGTTCCTTCCAGTTACTGAAAAGTTCATCTGCGGCCTCATAATCATACTGCTGATCTGCCTGTGCAAAAAGCTGTGTGCGAATCTTTGATCCTTTGATCCAATCTACGAATTTACTGTCCTTCAAAATATCCTGCATATCAGGGTGTCTAGTTTGAAGTTCATTCATTGCCGCAGTTTGTTTATACTGAGCAGATACTTGTTCTGCTTCCTTAATCTTAGGATGATTGCTAATAGCTCTTTCGACTGCCTTGTCAGGATCAGAGAAAAAGTCTACTTCGTCTTCAGAAGTTTGTTGCGGTGCTTCTGTGTTAGAGAGTTGTGTCTGTATATAGTCATCAACAACTTTACGTAATTCACCTACTTCAGAACTTTGTTTACCTAAGAGTTTTTCAGCTTCTTGGTGCATACGCACTATATCCGCTGTGCTCTTACCTTTGTATTTATCAGGAAGTTCCTGTTCTTCAAGTTCTTGTGTAGGTTGTTCATCTACAAGAGGTTGCTCTACTGGAGGCTCTTGTTTAGTTATGTCCGTTACGTCTTCAATTTTAGTTGTATCGTCTAAAGGTTGACGCTCATCTATTAGTGTTGCCATTATTAAACTCCGTGAGTAATCTCATTATGGAGGTGTATTATATGTAAGGGTTCGGTTAGGAGTTAGCCTTACGCTCTTTTTGAATCTTCCTTTCGCGGTCTCTCGCCCACTTCATGGTAGCACCTGCAAAGTCACCTGAAATAGGGTCTAAAAGACTGCGAACGGGAGATATGATTCGACTAGCCATTAACGAACAGTGAGGACATTCTATTTCAGTAGTTTTAGAATCTATAAACTTTTCAGTAGTATGTCCGTTGTCGCATCGGAAGTCAATTATTATAGCCAACTTAGATTACTCTTCAATAATTTCATCTTCGTTTTCTAGTTCTTCTTGCTCTTCCTCAGCCTGTTGCTTGGCTGTTTCTATTTGCGTCTCAAGATTCAATAGGTTAGCTATCATTGAAAGTTGTCCTTTTCTAAAAGAAAGGTCTTTCACATCCTTACAAGCTTCTATTGAATTGACCTGCATTGCATTTTGGGAAAGATCAGACATTAAGTTTTTCCAACCGTCTGTTCTAAACATTTCCTCAAAAGCTCTATAGAATTTTTCGAGTTCTTTATCTTCCATTACTGTTTCTCCTAAAGGACAGTTTATTAATTTAAAATAAAATATACTAAGTACATAGTATACTATATATTATAGCACATATAAAAGCAAATGTCAAGAACTATTTTCTATGTCTTGCTGTTTTTTTAGCTATTTTTTTAGGTTGTTTACTAAACTGTTTACCTTTAGCAGTGTCTGCTTTTTTCTTTCTTGATGTAGCGGCATATTCCTTAGTGGATAAAGCTTGTCTTGCTTTTTTAGGTAAATATCTTTCACCTGTAGCTTTGGAACCTTGGGTACTAGGTTTACCTGACTTAGTACCCCATTCTTCCTTTGTCCACTTTTTTAAACTTTTTTGTGACTTTTTAAGAGCCATTAGTTTCTATAACCTCCGCCGTTAGCTTTATATTCCTTTGCTAGCATCTGAGCTTTTCTTGCAGACCATTGTCCTGCCTTACCGCCTTTAGTTCCTGCTTTAATTTTATTAAACAAGTTTTTACGCATAGTAGGCTTAGTATAATTACCTGCTTTATTAACTGTAGATTTTTTAACAGCCATGTTACTTTCTCTTCTTAGGAGTTTTCTTTTTATTCTGCATTTTTAAAGCGGCTATAGCTTCCTTAGCTCTTTTGTCGGACATAGGAGCACTAATTGCTTTTCTAGGTGCAGTTGCTTTTTTCTTCTTTTTTGCAGGCGGTCTTCCAACTTTACTACCGTATGTACCTTTACCGTATGGCATGATTATCTCCTGTTATGTTTTATATAGTATACAATGTATACTGTAGTGTACATTAAAATGTACATTCGCTACCATTTAGATTTATTTGCCCAGAATGCCGCAGACATTTTGCCTTTAGCAATATTTTTAGCATGACGAGCCTTAAAAGATTTACGTCTTGCTTTTTCCGATGCAGTCTTAGGGTTCTTACCTGCACCTGAAACACCTTGCTGTCCATAGCGAATAGTTTTTACTTTGTCTCCTTCCTTAGCTACAACTACGTGACTTTTAGTAGGGTGATTAGGGGTACGCTTTGGTTTGTTGTATCCACTAACACCAACTCTAGCTAGTCTTGGATCTTTAGCCATTAATTAGTCCTCTCTTTAATTGCTACTTCCCTCTCTTTTAGTAATTGCTCAGAAACTTTAAGTCTGCGTTCAAACTCACGGTCATCATTACTACCTTCCCGTATGTTTGTTGTTACTGCTTTGATTCTGTCAATTTCTAATTCCTGAGGAATAGCCTGTGCTTCCGTAGAAAGCTTTTGCGCCCTTGCTTGTGATTCAACGGCTTGTCCTTCCAACGCCGCTGTCTGAGAAGCTTGGAACGCTAACTGAGCTTGTTGAGCCGCTTGTTGTGCTTGTTGTGCTTCAGGATCAGGCTGATTAGCTTCCTGCAATGCCGCTATGAGTTCCTCACGATTACCTACGTTCATGTTATCAATAATAGACATGATAAGCTGTGGATACATTGGTGTATCAGGAGACATAGTTTGTAACAACTGTACAAGCTGTGTTACTTCGTATTCACGGGCAATAATACCTAGTGAACTGGAAGTGTGGAACTTGTAGTCAGCAACAGGGTACATTTCAGGATTAAACTGCATGTATCTGTGTGCGGCTTTAGTTACAAAAGGTATTAGGAAGGATTCTTGGAAATTAATTAAAGTACGCTTATGGCGCTTAATAATAGCACCTAAGCTCATTGAAATACCTGCGGCAGTAGAGTCACCGTTAATTGAACCTGCTATACCTGCGGAATCAATAGCACCTGTAGCTGTCTGTACCATTCTTTGTAAGGCATCAGCTTGTGCAAAACTAATTTGACTTACATTACCAAAGTTAAACGGTTGTATAACTTCATTAGGAGCACCATTAGTTAAAATAACTTTACCTGCACGTACCTCAGGTCTAGCACCTCTAGGCATCCTTGTAGCGTCCATAGCTAACATAGGGTGTATAGTAAGAGCAAGAGCATCTATTCTAGCTCGTATTTCAGCGTCTAACGCCTTTTGAGAGTTATACCCTTTCTCACATACTCCTCTACCCCAGAAACGGCTAGGAACGACATCCCAAGGGAATGCTATAATAGGTCTATCACCCATCATGTAAGGATTAGCTTCCGCTTTTAACAAAGTCCCATCATTAGCAATGACAACAATAGCTTCCACATAATAACTTTTGTTTTCCCCTTCCTCATCACTAACTAATGTAGCTATTTCCTCAGCTTCAGACTCCTTTTGAGCCATTTCCAGTAGATGTCTAGGTACAAAACCATAGTATTTAGTTAAACGTACTTTGTCCTCATCATGAGCTATTAGGTCTTGATCAGGCTCTATGTCAAAATCAGGAGCCGCCATAGTAACTTCTACATTTCTATAGATACCTTGTTCCTGTAATTGCTCAACTAAGTGTAAGGACACAAACTCATCCACTGCACAACCTAAGGCTTCCTCTACGGAAGTTGCTAAAGGATCTATTAGGAAGTTTTGTGGCATTACTGGACGTAGTTTAACGCAAGTCTTTTCCGTTATGTTGACACCAACTGCTGTTAGCTCCCCACCCATAACAGGTTGAGTAGCAGGAGCCATTTCTTTTTCTTCCTCAAGGACAATTTCAGCTATACCTGTACCAAAAACAGCGGAATTAAGCAAACACTCCGCTACACCTTTACGTATTCTATTCTTTTTAAAGTCTTTGTATAAAGTTTCACGTAAAAGCGCTATATCTTGCTTTTCTCTATCGTTTACATCGTCCTCAATGTCAAACCAACGGCCTCGACCAAAGGTTGCCTCCTCTAATTCAGCAACTGAGGACTCTACTGCTTGCTGTAGGGCAGGACTTATAATTTTAGAGCGTTCTGAGTCCCTAGTTCTGTCTGCGGAAGACCACTGTCCTCTCCACAAACGGTAATATTCATCAAATTTACGTGAATAGTTAGTATCAAAGTGGTCACGCCATCCTTGACATTTGTTAATTATCCAACCTTCAAGTGTTTGTTCCAGTACAAATTGATCTCTTTCTTCATTTAGCATATTAATACCCTGCGTATGCGTCTAATAGTTGATATTCTTCTTCCTCAAAGTCCGATGTGTATGCTATATTGGCTAATTGGTCTATGTAAGCTAAGGAATCAATTAAATCATCGTGAACTAATTGGTTAGGGAACTGAAATAACTCATCAAGGAACTGTGTGTTCCATTCTCCTTTGTTTAAGGAGATTGTACCATGTTCAAACCTACCTTGCAAAGCCCAAACAATTCTGTCGGTTTTCTTTTTATTACCGTGGGTAAGCTCATCCACTCTAAAAAACCGTTGATTTTTTTTCATGTAGTCACTTAAGTACGGAAGTACAGCATTCTTTAATGCTCCTTTCTCTATACCTACGGCTACGGGTTGGTAGTCTCTGACTGCTTGGAAGATTCTTCTGGCAGTCTCTTGGACACCCCAACGCCCATGTACAATATTAGCAACCCACCAACCTTCTTCGTTTGCTTTAACAATAGAGATAGCCGTTTGGTCAAGTCTTTTTGTCTTTGTTGTAACTTTAGCAACATCCGCAAAACCCGCCAAGTCAACCGCAATGTAAAACTGACCTTGCTCAGGCTCTTCCTCAGAAAATCTAATATATTCTTCTTTGAATAGTTCACTACCTTGAGCCTCAAAGGATGCCATAAACTCCTGACGGAAGGAAAAAGCAGACATGGACTTCTTAGCCGCTTCAATTTCCTCAGGGTCTAACAATGGGTTATCATAACTTGTAAAGTGATAACCTACAAAGGTAGGGTCATCCGATACACAAGCATATGTATATAAATCATAAAAGTGATTCCTACCCATTGGCGTACCAATAAATAAAGCATCACCCTTTTGGTCAGCCAAGGCAGGTCTTAATATCTGCTCCCATACCTCAGGCTTCATGTCAGCGTACTCATCCATAACTAAGAACCTAAGACTGACACCACGCATGGTTTCCGGTCTATCAGCACCCTTAAGGGCTATGGTTGCACCGTTGACTAATTTTATTTGTAAGTTGTTTACATGACTAGTTGCTATAACAGGATGGCCTATTTCCAACAACACTTGCCACATAATGTCCCTAGCCTGTCCTTGGGTAGGGGCAACGTAAAACACATGTCCACGTTCAGCCTGTAAAGCTCTAATGATTAGCATCCAAGCGGCTAATCTACTTTTACCTGTACGTCTACCTGCGGCTATTACTTTAAATCTTGTATTATCATTGAAGACTTTTTGTTGCCACGGTAGTAGCGAAACATTAAGCTCAGTCAATTAATAAGTCCACATCACCGGCTCAAGACCATCATCGTATAAATCACGGGTGTCAACATGCACAAAAGTAGTAGCAACTCCAATTCCTGTGAACCCAAGCGAAATGGCTTGTTCCACAACTTTAAATCTTTGTATACCGTCTGCAACTTTAATATCTGCCGCGTGGCCTTGTGAATGTTGTCCTGCAATTTTTTTCTTAGCCTCTATGGGATGTGACGGGGAGCGATACCCGCTAGTGATTACAAACGGGAATCCGCAAGCTTCCCGTAGTTCATCTAATCGTTCAATGAACTCATCTTTAATTCTATTCTCACCTGTGTACTGACAGGCAAACTCATCTCTGGAAAAATATTTAGCCATCTACATATTCTCCTTCTATATCATTATCACTGGACACTACGGTAGTTTCACCACCAACACCTGTAATATTGATTTGTATGGCTGACCTACCTGCTCCTTTTACTACGTCCTTTTCAAAGACAGCAGTCGGTAGGATTCTATCCATAACTAACTTCCAAGCCGCCGCTTGGTTTTTATGGTCATCGTTTAGGGCCGCATCAAAGATTGACTCTAAAACTTTACGAGACTTAGGGGATGTCAACATCCTACTTTTGTACTCGTTTATGATTGCCGCGTCACCCTTCGGCCTCCCCCTAGACAGACCAGTAGTGCCTTTCTTTCTTGACACAACATCTGATTTCTTAGGGCGGCCTTTCCGCTTCGCGGATTGAACTGACTCTACTTTTATTTCATCATCCAAGGTATTTCCCCTTATATACTTAAGGATACTTAAGTAAGCTTTAGGGATATTCTTTAATTTTAAAATAAATAAAATACTTAAAGTTTACTTAAGGATACTTAAGGGCGAACCTTGTTTTTCTTTACTTTACTATATTAAATATTATAGCACATTCTGAATCAAAAGTCAAGCATTATTTTAACTATTTATTAACTATTCATGACCAATCAGCCTACTTGTGTGTCAACCTGTGTTGCCCTTTATTTACACTTGTCAACCCTAGGGGGCAAGCCTGTGTTTCCTTATGTAAATCAAAGACTTAGGGATACATAAGGATACTACTGTTTTTTCCTAATTTCACCTTTTTTGTATACCAGTGGGTACTGTAACAATCTTGAGATTCCCAGCGGCCCCCCCGCCCCCTAAAGTTATCCACAGGTTATACATAAGTTATCCACAGCCTAGCCATGCCTGTGCATAAGTTATCCACAAGTTATCCACAGGCTAGAGTTGGCACGGGTATTGCATAGGGTGACTAAGGGCCGCCTTTGGGTCGAGCTTATGTTTGACAGGTGAAGTGTGAGTATGCTTGTGGATACCCATAGCGCCTATGCATACATCATGCCAAGTAGTCATAAGCTATACTTATGTTATACAGTCGTTATATCACTAGTGCTTATATGTTTATAGATGGCTCTATATTGCGTTCTAAGCGTGTTTGTCCTTAGTCTATATAATGGCATAGGAAAAGATTTATATAAGATTTGCAATAGTTGGCATGGTTATTGCTACGCGTACATGCGCACACGCGTAATAGAAGGTTACATATAGTATTCATATCATGAATATGCACTATATGTTTTAGATTATATACATCAGCTGATCTTTCTCTATAATGGTCGTACATAAACAAAAGGAGTATTAATTGTGGTTAAATTTATGAGTAGTAGAAAAGAATTAAAGCCTTTAATTAAGCAGTTGAAAGACGGAGGATTTGAGGTGAATAATAAGGATGGTTGGGTCACTGCTTTAGATAATGATGGTACAGAGGTAATGGTGGCAATGCCGCATAGCAATGGGTCAATGATGTTGAAATTAAACGATGATTATTTTGGGAGTAATTAAAATGGAAAACATAAGACATAAACTAGAGGATATTCAAAGCGCGCTATCTAGACATAAAAGAGAAATAAAACTTCTATGGCAGGAAAGCGTTGACAGAGGAGAGGGAGGGTCTGAAAATAGTACAGATCTGTTTAATATACTGACAGACATAGATGAAACGCGTGAAGCTCTAGAAAGAGTGATCATTTTTGACTGTCAACAACAATAGGAGTTGCTTTACCTATGACTATCCGGTACACTGCGATAGTCATTAGCAAATCAATTTTAAAAGGAGTCTACAAAAGTGATTACATTATCAGAGATTAACGAATCAAACGCAATTAATCAGAGTGCTAAAGATTGGGCCAAAGATAATTTGAATTATCTCAATAAGCCGATGCGTTTTTTCGGTAGCAGTTTAAAAGTAGAAAAAGGCGCGGATAAATTTGATACGTATATTATGTATCTACAGCCCGCCGATAAAGTAGCGATTAAAACTCTCTGCACATTCGCAGATAAAGCAGGATGCAAAAAACCCTGTTTAATCTCTAGCGGTCAACTAGGAATGTCTACAGGACAAAGCGCCGCGACAAAGCGAACTATTTTAATGTTGTTACGCCCTCAATCTTTTGAGTCCGCTATTTTATCAGAGATAGATAAGGCAGAGAGAAAAGCAGTTAAAACGGGATTACCCGCGTTATTTAGATTAAACGGGACCAGTGATATAGATTTCAGTAACATTATGAAACAGAGGCCCAATAGTTTATTTTATGACTATACTAAGGAAATTAGCAGAGTCAGAAAAAACACCTTGAAAAATTATGATTTAACATTTAGCGGGTCAATGTTTAGCGTACAAAGTAAAGCGGCGTTACGTAAAGCAGTGAGTGCTAACTATAGAATCGCTATGGCGTTCAACACTAAAGGTCTAAAGGATGATGATCTACAATTACGCCGTGATTTAAAGTCTTTTGATACTACAGATCTTAGACATTTAGATGATAATGTAATAGGTACATTAAAACGTAAAGGAAGTAATAAACAAGAGAGGGCTTTGGAAAATACAAAAGCTGATAGTTTTTTCGTAACTAGCGCCAACGTGCGAGAGTTTAATGACATAATAGCAATAGGAGGATAAAAACAGTGAAAGCATACCAACATTTTAGCGATGAGCATTTATATTTAGATTGGGTCAATAACTTTTTGACAGTCGGCAGGTTCGCTGAGTATTACGAAATGTCAGAGGATCACGCGAGGGAATTAATAGAGCGCATGAGGTACAGAAACGATGACAGATAAAGATAACGAGGTATTTTGTTGGGTAGGTGTTGCATGTTTAGTAATATGCTATATAGTAGTAGGTTCAATTGACTATGGGAGTTTAGCACTATGAAGGACAATCTTGAGCCTGTAACACGGGAGGAGCTTACAGAGGCGCAATACCGCGCATTAGACAAACTAGGGGACAGTCGGACCTATAAGGAGGAGGAGTTATACCAGACTGTCAAACAAGAGCACCTATGCAATAGATACGTAGCTAAATTAAAAGCGTTCTACACTAGCGATTTTATGCGTAACAATTACAGGGAGGAACAAAGGCGGGCTGATGCTTTGGAATTCATGACACAAATACACGAGGCGGTTAACCATGATTAATTTAAATCTAGGATCAAAAAAATTGACAGTAGAGCTTAGAAACGGGACGGGCTTAGATATAGAATTCTGCGACAGTAAGCCCGTATGGACCTATAACGAGATTACAGGGGATATTGTAGCTTTACCGTTTAAAGGAACTGTGATACTATTGCCGTTTATAGTCATTACTTTTGGGTACGTATACACAACGGAGGAGCTAGAATTCAATGAGTAGAATTAAGGAGCATTTAGGCTATGACGGTTGGTCAGATTCAGAGGAGGGGAACATAAGACCGATCACCCGTTTGATCAATGAAATGGTAGAGTATGAAATGCTATCCATGACATTACAGGAGGCGCACCAACGCGCAGAGGATAGCGTAAGGGCTTATTATAGTAGCTTGACCGCTGAGGAGTTTTTAAACCAACACAAGAGGGCTTTTCCCTATGAGTAGATGCAAAGCATGTAATGTGATTATGAATGAGTACGAGCTAAAACGAATCGACAGGATGACAGGGGACTATTCGGAACTGTGTACAGACTGTTTGACCGCCTCAATAGAGGCTGAGTTTGACGTACCGTATCCAGATCAGATAGATAACCCGTTTGACTTTTTAACGATGGAGGGCTAAACAATGGCTACAAAATGGACCAAAGATCAACCCGCTGTACTAGGGGGAGATGACCCGATTGACAATGACGCAGAGATTTTAATTTATGCCGATCAGAATTTTGTGGACGATCACTCTGTAAAACAACTAGCACGACTTGCTTTTTGTAACGAGATGGACATAAGCGAAGATTTTATCAAAAAGATTATGAATATAGCTGAGGAGTTGAGAGGGGTTTACAGGACATTCCCAGATGGTTATGTTCACGTTCAAGTAAGATTTAATTTAAATTATTGTAATATGTTTTAGAGGTATTCATGAAAAAAATAGTGGGTATAACTTTTAATGATTGATGTTATACCCCTTTTCATGTTATACTATACTTATGTATTAAAGAAAAATTTTTAATATATAATTATAGTATCAACCAAACGATCCTTAAGTATACATAGGGTCACACAACCAACGATAGAGGAAAATAGTATGTCAGTATTAGAAGGTTTATTAGCGTTTGAGAATCTTGATGAGCATGAAATGTATCAGGGCCAATCAACTGGTATATTCTCCGTGGTGTTGTCATTAGATGATGAGACAGCGGGCGATCTGTCAGCCAAAGGCGTTAAGATGCGGGAGTATGAAGGTGTCAAACAGCGAAAGTTTAGCACTAAGTATGACGTGCCTGTATTGGATGCGGACGGTCAGCCATTCAAAGGCCGCATTGGTAGAGGCTCAAAAGTCCGTGTCCTGTACGCTGAAGGTCAGGAACATCCCGTGCACGGTGTCTCCACTTACCTTAATAAGGTTAAGGTGTTGGAGGTTGCTGAAAACACTGGTGGAGAGGACTTCTAGCTGTGGGTTCTAAGTTTGTCCGACATGAGTCATGCCCTAAGTGTGGCTCACAGGATAACTTGGCTAGGTACTCCGATGGTCACGCCGTCTGTTTTTCAGGCGGCTGTAACCACTACGAGAAAGCCACAGGTCAGGTTAGTAACATCACACCAATCAGAGCGAGGTCATTGGAAATGACAGGAGTAGTGGCGGCAATCCCTGACAGGCGTATAAGTCAAACCATATCACAGAAGTACGGTGTGACGGTTGAGTACAACGCTCAGGGGCAAATTGTCAAACATCATTATCCATACCACGATAAGGATTCAGGCTCCCCGATAGGGACCAAGGTCCGCATTGTGGATAACAAAAGTTTTTATTCTACAGGAGAGTTCAATAATGTTGGGTTGTTCGGTCAACATGCGTTCAAGGGTGGCGGTAAATACGTTACGATCACAGAGGGCGAGGCAGACGCACTTGCAGTTCACGAAATGTTTGACGGGAAATGGCCCGTTGTCTCCATTAGAAGTGGCGCAACTGGAGCATCAAAAGACATTAAAGAAAACCTAGAGTGGTTGGAGTCCTTTGAGAATGTTGTGATCTGCTTTGATAATGATAAAGCGGGACAGGAGGCGGCTAAGTCAGTTCTTGATTTATTCACCCCCAACAAGGCTAAGAATGTCACCCTGCCTATGAAGGACGCAGGGGACATGCTCAAAGCCAATAAGGTACAGGCGTTTGTGCGTGAGTGGTGGAACGCAAAGACCTATCAGCCGGACGGCATAGTGTCAGGTAGTGATACTTGGGACATGATAATGGAACAGGCTGATGTTAAGTCCATCCTGTACCCTTGGGGCTGTCTTAATGAGATGACTCACGGGTTCCGAAGGAAGGAGCTAGTCACCATTACGTCAGGCTCAGGTATGGGTAAGTCTCAGATTGTCAGGGAGCTTGAGCATTATTTGCTTGGCGCTACGGATGACAACATAGGCATCCTAGCGTTGGAGGAGGACATCCCAAAGACAGCCTTGGGTATCATGTCCATTGAAGCTAACAAGCTGTTACATTTGGATAAGACCGTTACCAAGGAAGAGAAGAGAGGCTATTGGGACAGGACATTAGGCTCAGGGCGTATCTTTATGTTTGATCATTGGGGTTCAACTAGTGAGGATAATCTCTTAGGCCGCATACGTTACATGGCTAAAGGTTTGGACTGCAAGTGGATCATCTTGGATCACCTCAGCATTGTGGTCAGTGATCAGGATACCGGAGATGAGCGTAAGGCTATAGACAGCATCATGACTAACCTTAGAAAGCTAGTACAGGAGACAGGTGTAGGGCTATTCCTAGTATCACACTTGCGTAGACCTAGCGGATCAAAGGCTCATGAAGATGGCGGTAAGATTAGCTTGGGAGAACTCAGAGGTTCGGCGGCCATCGCGCAACTTAGCGACATTGTTATTGGACTTGAACGAGATCAACAACACAAAGATCCTGAGACACGGAACACCACAACTGTTCGTGTACTCAAGAATAGGTTTGTTGGACTCACTGGTCCTGCTTGTTATCTTTACTATGACAAAGAGTCAGGACGTATGTTAGAAACTAATTGTCCAATGGGTGAGGAGTCAGAGTTTTAATGGATAAGTTTGTACTTGACATAGAAGCCGATGGTTTCAACCCGACTAAAGTATTCTGTATTTGCATTAAGGATTTACAGCGGAAGCACATGTACTCTATTCACCAGAATGGTGTTAACATGGGTAGGTTTCAGATGTGGTTGGAGGATCAGGGAGAGTGCGAACTAATTGGTCACAATCTTATAGGGTATGATATACCTGTACTGCAAAGATTATTGGGCGCTGACTTTAGCAAATGTAAAATAACTGATACATTGGTAATGTCTCGTTTAGCGGACCCTTCAAGAGAGGGAGGACACTCCTTAGAAAATTGGGGGCGTATCTTGAATCAACCTAAAGGGGAACATCATGATTTTACTGTATATTCAAGAGAAATGGTGGATTACTGTGTACAGGATGTTGAAGTTAATACGTTGGTGTACGAAAGATTACTTCTTGATCTTAGAGATTTTAAGCCTGAATGCATATCTCTTGAGCATCACGTACAAAATATTATTACAAAGCAAATTAAAACGGGGTGGCTCTTGGATCAAGAGAAATCCTACAACTTACTAGCTAGACTAAAGGAGAAGAAGAATGACCTTGAAGACGAAGTGCATAAGGCTTTCAAACCGTTACCGACATTTATCAAACAGATTACCCCGAAGATTAAGAAAGACGGTACGCTTTCTATTGTTGGGCTTAAATTTCTGGGTGAGCAATGGCAAACGGCAGTAGCACCTTTTAGCCGCATAGACTTCCCTATCTTTAATCTAGGGTCACGACAGCAGATAGGTAGACACCTTCAGTATTACGGGTGGAAACCAACCAAGTTCACTGAGACAGGACAAGCCATCGTTGATGAGGCAGTGCTAAGTACAGTGAAGGGGATACCTCAGGCCGCGTTGATTGCTGAGTATTTAATGATACAAAAGCGAGTAGCTCAGGTACAGAGTTGGTTGGAGGCTGTTGAGGATGACGGACGGGTGCATGGTTACGTTAATTCAAACGGGGCTGTGACAGGACGTATGACTCACTCTAGTCCTAACATGGGACAGATTCCGGCAGTATACTCACCTTATGGTAAAGAGTGTCGGGATGTGTGGATTGTGCCGGAGGGTTACAAGTTGGTAGGTATGGACGCAAGCGGTCTTGAGTTACGTATGCTTGCACATTACATGAACGATGAGGGATACACAAATGAAATTCTCACAGGAGATATTCACACGGCAAATCAGTTGGCTAGCGGCCTTGAAACTAGAGATCAGGCAAAGACTTTCATCTACGCTTTCCTGTATGGGGCAGGAGATTCCAAAATCGGAAGTATCGTTGGAGGATCTAGAGAGGATGGTAAGAGACTTAAGGAAAAGTTCCTCAGAAATACGCCTTCTCTTGGAAGACTACGAGAACGAGTTAGCGTGGCGGCAGGAAGAGGTTATGTTTATGGCTTGGATGGAAGAAGGGTCCATGTACGGTCAGAACACGCGGCTCTAAATACGCTGTTGCAATCAGCAGGTGCTATTGTCATGAAAAAAGCTCTAGCCTTGTTGGATCAGTACGCAACCAAATGGAAGATTGACTATAACTTTATAGGAAACATACACGATGAAATCCAGACAGAGGTCAGAGAAGAGAAAGCAGAGGTTTTCGGAGGACTCGCTACTAGCTGTGTCGAAGCCGCAGGACTCCACTTCAAGCTCAACTGCCCCCTTGCAGGGGAGTTTAAGGTTGGAAATAGTTGGGCAGACACGCATTAATCCTAAAACTAATAAGCCTTGGTATTACAAAGATAATCCAGACGCTGTTAAGGCTCGTGATGCAAAGCGTATGTGGGTCAATGGTAAGGAAATAAAGAAGACCCATCCTTTGTATAAAGCAGGTAGATACAAAGGTTTTGAGGAAGCGGCGTTTAGCTCCTTGGAAAACTATGAGGCAAATCCACAGGGAGAAGTTTACGTTATCTATAACAAAGCTTGGCCTGAATGGGTGAAGGTTGGGATGGCTGTAGACTCAACTGACAGGCTAAAGAACTATCAAACGTCCTCGCCTTTCAGGGACTATGCTTTACTGTACTCCTATGAAGTAAAAGACAGGAGAGTTGCGGAATCAGCGGCACATAAAAGATTAGCTAAAGAGTGTGACAACATTAATGAATGGTTTAAGTTACCTCACGCTGTAGCTAATGAACTAATATTGGAAGTGATTCATGAACACTAATAAAACAACTGATAATTTAGTTTCGGATATTTACAAGATGATGGTTAGCAAGGATGCTGACCCATCCGTAGATGTTGAGGCAGAGATTGAGAAGTTTGGCGAAGGTGTTAAGGCTCTTATGCGTACAGAGTTTGGCAGGGAGAAGCGAAAGGATAACCGTAAGCTCCGCCTGTCAAACATTGGTCGCACTGACAAGTACCTTTGGAATCATGTCAACGGTACTGAGGGAGAAACCATTGCACCTCACACTTATGTCAAGTTTATGTACGGACATTTGATTGAGGAGATGTTGTTGTTCCTCACGCGCCTGGCGGGACATTCAGTCACCGATGAGCAGAAAGTATGCAAGGTAGAGGGCGTATTGGGCCACATGGATTGCAAAATAGACGGTATTGTGACCGATGTTAAGTCTGCCAGTAGTTTTGGATTTAAGAAGTTTAGGGACGGAACGCTAGCTTTTGATGATCCTTTTGGCTACATTGACCAGATAAAAGCCTACGCTCATTCCTGTGGAGATCGACAGTTTGGTTGGCTAGCTATGGACAAAGCTAACGGTCATTTGACTTATCTCAAGTATGACTTGGACGATAAGGAAGCTCCTGTTTACAATGCTTTGTCTCAGGATATTACTGAAAGGATACGACATGTAAAAAAGCTAGTGGAACAGCCAGAGCCGACAGAGGTTTGTTACGAGCCTTTGCCGGATGGCAAGTCAGGAAACTTAAAACTGGCTATTGGTTGTTCGTATTGCCAATTCAAAAAGCACTGCTACCCAGAATTAAGAGTATTCAATTATTCATACGCTCCAAAATTCTTATGTAAGGTAGTCAATGAACCTAAAGTACAGGAGTTAGTTTTAAATGAAGAAGGTTTTTAGGTCAGGACTAGAGTCAGCTTTGTATGACAAACTTAATAAAGAGTTTAAGTATGAGCCATATAAACTACCATATATTATATCTAAAAAGTATCTTCCAGACTTTGTACATGAGGATAAAAAGATACTGATAGAAGCTAAAGGTTATTTTAGAGTAGGGGACACACAGAAATACACATCCATAAGAGACTCTATTGAGAATTGGGAATTAGTATTTGTACTGTCAGACCCTAACAAAAAAGTAAGGAAGGGAAGTAAGATGACAATGGGGCAGTGGTGTGACAAGGAAGGTTTTGCTCACTTTACTGTAAAGACAACAAAAGAGTTATTAAAGTATGTGAGGGATAAAAATGTCACTAACACTTGAAGAACTAAAGGAGGAGATTGTTAGGGAGTATGATGTTGTTTTACTCTGTGAGGTTTTAGACATAACTCCTGAGGATATTTTGGAAGCTTTTGAAGACAAACTAATTATTAATAGAGATAAGTTTACTGAGGATACTGAAGATGAGACTTAATGACGCAACACCCGCTGAGTGGGACAGGTTACGAAAGGAAATACCTGCCATAGAAAAAGTACCTAAGATAGACAAAGCTATGAAAGCTTATGTGGACATGGCTGATGAAGAACTTGAGGATGTAGTTAATAAGCCTAAGCATTATAACACAGGTAACATTGAATGTATTGATGCAATAGAGGAGTCTATGTCCAGTGTTGCATTCAAAGGCTACCTCAAGGGCAACTGCTTGAAGTACCTTTGGAGATATGACTATAAAGGTAAGCAGGTAGAGGACTTAAATAAAGCTCAGTGGTACTTAAATAAATTAACAGTAATGGTGAAAGGGGAAAATACATAATGGATCAGTATCAACAGTTTATACATAAGTCAAGATATGCACGTTGGCTGACTGAGGAGAAGCGTAGAGAGACTTGGGAAGAGACAGTACAACGCTACGTAGACTTTTGGGTTAACCGTGGACAGCTTGACAAGAAGACAGCCAAGCGCTTGTACAACGGAATACATAGTTTAAAAGTAATGCCCTCCATGCGTTGTATGATGACAGCAGGGGAAGCTTTGGACAAAGACAATGTTGCAGGGTTCAACTGTAGTTACTTACACATAGACTCACCACGATCCTTTGATGAGCTTATGTATGTACTTATGTGCGGCACAGGTGTTGGCTTTAGTGTTGAACGTAACTTCATAAGCAAGCTCCCTGTCATTGCTGAGTCTTTCCATCCATCCGATAGTGTCATCGTAGTGGCTGACAGTAAGATAGGTTGGGCATCAGCATTTCGTGAACTAATAGCCATGCTGTACGCAGGTAAAATACCTAAGTGGGACATGAGCAAGATTAGACCTGCCGGAGCTAGACTTAAGACATTCGGAGGTAGAGCTAGCGGACCTGAGCCTTTGTTGGATTTATTTAATTTCTGCATTGAGGTGTTCACTAAAGCCGCAGGACGTAAGCTAACATCAATAGAGTGTCATGATGTTGTTTGTAAAATAGCTGACATTGTAGTAGTCGGTGGTGTGCGTAGGTCTGCTTTAATTAGTTTATCTAATTTATCTGACCCGCGTATGGCTAAGGCTAAGATGGGCGATTGGTGGCGTAATGAAGGACACCGTAGGCTTGCTAATAATAGTGTAGCGTACACAGAAAAGCCTGACTTTGAGTCATTCCTGTCTGAGATGCAAAACATGTATGAATCCAAAGCAGGTGAGCGTGGTATCTTTAGTCGTGTTGCGGCACAAAAGATAGCCGCTAGGAATGGCCGTAGAGACCCTGAGCAGGACTTTGGTACTAACCCTTGCTCTGAGATTATCCTACGTAGTAATCAGTTCTGTAACCTATCTGAGGTTGTTGTAAGACCTACGGATACCAAGGCTATGCTTAAGGATAAAGTAGAGCTTGCGGCTATCATAGGGACGCTACAGGCTACTTTGACTGACTTTAGGTATCTACGTAAGTTATGGCAGAGAAACACAGAGGAAGAGGCATTGCTTGGCTTAAGTTTGACAGGCATTATGGATCATAAAGTATTGAGTAAGGACATTGCGTCAGTTACGTGGCTAGAGGATTTAAAAGATGTGGCAATCAAAACTAATAAACTTTGGGCAAAGAAGTTGGGAATCAATCAGTCAACTGCTATTACGTGTGTTAAGCCTAGCGGTACTGTATCTCAGCTTGTCGATAGCGCTAGCGGCATTCATCCTAGGTTTTCTAAGCATTACATTAGAAGAGTACGTTCAGACGCGAAAGACCCGCTTGCTCAATTCATGTCAGCCACCGGATTCCCCGTAGAACAAGACCTAATGAGTCCATCGTCCTTGGTCTATAGTTTCCCTGTGAAGTCTCCAGAGACTAGCGTTACAGTCAAACAGGTAGGTGCAATGCAACAGCTTAAACTATGGAAAGCCTACCAGAATCACTGGTGTGAGCATAAGCCAAGTATCACTGTTTATTATACAGATGATGAGTTCTTGGAAGTAGCACAGTGGATATGGAATAACTTTGACTTGTGCAGTGGGATTAGTTTGTTGCCAGTTAGTGATCATGTGTATCAGCAAGCTCCTTATGAAGACATCAGCGAGGAAAAGTATCAGGAGTTAGTACAGCAGATGCCTGTGGGTGTGAATTGGAATGACCTTGAACAGTTTGAACAAGAGGATAATACTACAGGTAGTCAAGAGTTAGCGTGTGTAGGTGGAGCATGTGAGATAGTTTAGATAAAACTAAGGGGCCTTAAGTGGCCCCTTTTTTATTCTTCTCTAGTTCTTGCAGTCATCAAGCCAACACCTAAAGGAGACTGTAAACCTCGTCCCACACTGTCTGGACGAGTATTAACATACTGAGTCAATATTTCTTTTGCGTCCCCTCTACCTTTTGTTTTTTCTGGTTTAGGTTTATTTTTTTCTTTAAAGTCTTTTCCTTGTTTTTGTGTTTGTTTTTTTGCCCATTTGTTGTTCATTATATCAATATGCATTGGACCTGCTACAGCAAGAACATCTGTTGGTAAAGCTTTTTCTATCCCTTTACCTAAAACAGGCATTTTTTCTAAAAAGTTATGTACGTCTGACATATAAGCAGTTACTCTCCCATTAGGGAGCACTTTATAAATTGCGTTCACGCCACCTTCAACTACAGCGTTTCCTACAAAACTACTTTGAACCCAAAGTCCATTTTTTGCTACGTCTTCAGAAGATTTACTTAACACTTTAAACTGACTATCTTTTTTACCAGATTGCTTTAATAACTCTTTGTACAAATTTTCAGTAGAAGGTCTTTTAGGAAAAGCAGTAAGGACTTTTCTAATTGTTTTATTTACAGGGTTCTTAAAAGCAAAGTCTTGTAAATGGTTTCCAGAAGCGCCACCACTAGGTTCTTTGAATATAACTTTTGTAGGTCTATCTGAAGAAATTCCCCAAGCTTCTGTAATATGTTCATAAGCTTTCTTAGAGTCTTTAGGGGAAGTGTATTGTCTTTTACCATTAAGTTCTGTTTTTGTTGCTTTAACACCTGACTGAAAAGATTCTAAATTTAAAGGTTTATAGCCTTGTACTGTACTAAAGTCTTCAACGTCAATAAGAGAAGAACCTACATTTCCTTGTCTTCCAGATTGCTCAACAACATGTCTATTATAAATAGCCTGAGCCATTGCTTTTTCAATGTCTCTAGGTGTTGAGTTTGGATCATTTAAAATACTTTTAACTTTCTTTTGGCTTTGTCTTGCAATCCCTGTTTCAGCGTACAATGCTCTAGAATAAGGATTTAATATACTATCAAACATAGACACAGCGCCGTCAGCAACCCATTGACCCATCCCTGTTGCTCTTTTACCCGCACCTGCAATATTAGAAGGAGTTATTTCTTTTCCTGTAGCCTTTAACAGTTTTTCTCCTAAAAAATTTTCAAACGTGTTAGCAGAAATTTTATCAGGTCCATAATAATTTTTTATATAATTACTAACTCCAGAAGCCCAAGCACCTTTGTTTTCTTTTGCTCCTTGTTTTAGTAAAGAACCACCTGTTCCGACACTGAAAATATTTACTATGTTTTTAACTTGTTGCCATTCTTTAGGATTTTTATCAGCCCAACTTTCTACAGCTTTTCCTGTATCGCTGTCTAATACCCCTTGTACTGATTGATTTGCAAAATCTTTAACAAACTCAGGAACAGCCCAACCAACTGTTGCACTTAAAGTTTCTCCAACAACATCACCAACCGCTCCCGCGCTTTCTCCTAAAAAAGTAGTAGCTACATGCATAGGATCATACTGATTAAAACCCATAAAATCTTTTTGAGGTTCAGTAGACTCAATAACATTGTTTAATCTATTTTCTAAAGAAGATAATAAAGTGTTTGATTCAGCCATTTAACTATCCTATTGTCTAAAGTAGTTACGTATTTCCGCTTGTTCCTCTTCAGACAAAGCGTCCATTGTGTCACTGACAATAAAACTTGCAAACTTTTCCATAGCTTCAGGAGACTTAAACGTCATCTTTTCAAAAGCAAGTAACTTGTTTACAGCTTTAGGATTAGAGGCGGCTTTAGCTAAGAATATAGGAGCAGTTAAAATTGCACCGGAAGTTACAGCGGCTCCAAAAGCTCCTCCAACTGTAGCACCTGCTCCTGCTCCGGCAACTGCGGCATATTCTTTGTTCCTTAAGAATAAAGTACCTAAATTACCTTCAGGTCTTTTACTAGCTTCAGCAAACAAATTAAATATTTGCTTTACTCTGCCGTAGTCTTGACCTGTAATAATTTTTAATCTTTTATCTTGATCTGGTTTGCTAAACTGTGACGCAAGTTTTTTATACGTTGAAATATCAAAATCAGGAGACGCTATATCAGGAATTAAGTTTTTAATAAAAGATTGCTTAATAACTTGTTTTGCTTCCTTAGCTGTACCATAAGCTATTTCGGAAGGTAATCCTTCTCTCTTACCTATTTGTCTATAAGCTTCATCTATACTGCCCATGAAAGTTTTAACTTTATCGCTATTAGTTTGAGTAGTCAACATACGACCCAAAGCTTCAAAGTTACCTTTCTCTGCATTTAATATTGTGTTTTTGTTTAATACAGGAAGTAACCCACTCATTCCTTGTTTGTAGGATTGTTTGAGTAATTCATATTCCTTTGCTACTTTAGGATCAGCCTGTTTTAAAGTGTTAATAAAAGATTGCTTTAGAATATTTTGTAATTCCCCAAGCTCTCTATCAGCTACAGCGTTGTAGTTGGAAGATTTAATATCTCCAAATTGACGCATTTGTTGTGACAACATTTTATCAACTTTTAGTAAAGACTGAGCAGTCATATTTTTGTATTCTAAAGTTCCTGATAACTGATCTTTAATAAACTTTACGGTGGCATCATCTAAAGTAGAAACTGCTTTACTAACAGCTTCTCCCTCAAGTACATCTGATGTTATTTCAGAATTGCTTTTTAAATATAACTCTAATTGTTTTTTTATTCCTGCTGTATTTACAGTTCTGTTTGCAACTCTTTGACTAATAGAATCTAAACCTTCACCATAAGAATCACTAAGTGCTAAACGACCTGCGGATATAATGTCAAACATTGCTTCCCCTAGATCAGAGGGTGCTGTTCCTGTTCTTAAGTCTACAGAGTTAGCTATGTCATTTAAAGCTGACTGTGCGGCTTGGTTTACTTTAGCTACATTACCTGTAGCTTCCTTGCCTGACAAAAGACCTGCTTCTCCAATCTTTTCAGCAAAAACAGCAAGACTAGAGGCTTGTCCTGTTTGATATCTTGTTAAACTAGCTCCTCCTTCTTCTAGAATCTTTTGAGTTGCTTTTAAAGACTCCGTAGATCCTGTTTGTAAACCTTCCTTCATTATTTCTTCAGCTACTTCCTTTGGTGTGTAACCTAAGGCGGCTTTGGCTGACAGATACGCAGGTTTTAAAACTTTACCTAGACCTAAAGTTGCTACGTCAAATCCTGCGGATATTAAAGATTCCTTTACAGCTTCTTGGAAATCTAATTCTTTATCCTCTAAAACATCAGATGTTAAAGACCCTGCGCCTGATCCTACTGAACCACCTATAATACCTCCTGCTATCATCCCTGCGGGACCTAAAGGAATACCAGCGGCGGCTCCCGCAAGGCTTCCTCCAAGACCTAAAGGTATCTCCATATTTTTCTTTAGGAAATTACCTACGTCCTGATACCAAGGTAAGTCTACTTCCTGACCATTAGGAGTTACTTGCGGTGCAAAATCCTCAAGAGTAGCCAAGCCATTAGCAATAGCTTTATCCTGAATTTCTTCCTTGCTTACACCTACAGGAATACCTTTGATAATTGTACCGTTTGGAAGACGTATGTCTTGAGTTTGACTCATTATAAATCACCCCAGTTTATTGCTTGTTCTTTAGTTGTAGGTTCTTCATCTTCCTTTAACAACTCTTGAACAAAAGCATTGTATTCCTCAAAGTTTTCTGAATCAGCGTAAAGTTTAGCTTGTGAAATTCTTTGATTCATATCTTTAATTAATCTTTTAATAATTGCATTATTAGCTTTATTTCCTCGTCCAACTGTTGCCGCTATATCTAATAAGGCCTTTCTTTCAGGATCAGAAATAACACCACCAAAGATAGGCTTTAACGACTTAAAAGTTTCCATAGCTAACACGCGCTCAAAGTCTGCTCTATTGCCGCTAGTTAAACCTAAGAAATCTTCTATACCATAAGCCGCTAGATTGATAGGTCCGCCTGTTGGTAAAGTTTCAAGTATTTTTTGAGCGTCTTCAATGTTCTTTTTATTATCAAGTAGAGCAGGTAAACCGCCAACTGCTTGAGCTTTGTTACTTACAAATGTTTTTACTTGCTCTTGGCCTTCTTTTGTTTTAATCATTCTTGCTTGTTTTTCTTCTGAAGTTTCTCCAGAAGAACTAACAGGGGTAATGTTTCCTACAGGTTGAGCAGGACCATTTGGATCAACAGGGGAAAGAGATGTTTTTGTAGTTTTAGTTCTTGGATCTTTTACCTGTGTTCCATAAAAATAATTACCTGAAGAATCCACCCAAGTATCTGATCCTCCAAACTGAGCAGGAGTTCCTTTTGTAGCGTCAGGTAAAAAGTCCTTTAAGTTTTTAGCTGTAACTATACCTGATTGTACTAACATCGCTAACTGAGGTAATTCAGGATATTTTTCCTGTACATACGTAGATAAAGAAACCCTATCAGCTACTTCTTGATCTTCAAGCTCTTGTTCCTGTAAAATAGCATTTCTTTGTGCTATTGTCCTAGCGGCCCCTACTTGGTTTCCTGAAGACATTTGTAACTTAGCAAGCTGAGTTAAATCGTCAGGATTTTCAGGATTCATATTAGGAAGTAATTTTTCTAGTTGTTCCATAGGGTTGTCTGGAACTTCTCTTCCTATTAGTTTAGCAAACAGCTTACCTACGGCCCTACCGCCACCTGCGGCTCCTTGAGCAAGTCTTTGATTTCTTGTAAGAGGTTGAATTGGTTGCGTGGGAGTGCCTGTTAATAAACCCACTAAATCTCGATCTGCCATCTTAACCTCCTACTGCGCTTGTTATAGTATCAAGTAAATCATTCCAGAAACCACTTCTAGCATCATCCTTAGCCGCTAACCCTCCAAAGATACCGCCTTGACGTTCTCCTGTTTCAGGATTATAACCAGTGCCTAATGTTTGGGCATTGTAACCGCTATCTTTATCAAACAAAGTTTGTAGCATAGACTCAACATTTAAAGCCGCACCCGCTTGTCTACCACCTTGTGCAAGCCCTGCTGTAGGAGTAGCTAACCCATACAAACTACCTAGTTCTTGCTGGGGCTTATAACCTAGACCCAAAAGACCGCTAGCTAGACCATAAGCTTGCTGTCTGTCTGCTTGAGACTGCCCATAAGCATTATAGAAAGCTTCATTACGTGCTTGTTCCTGAGCTAAAGCTTGTGCAAATTGCTCTGGACTACCGCCGTATTGAGAAGTCATTAAACCTAATCTACCTTGGCCTAATAGTCTATTTTCTAAAGCAAGTTGTTGACGTTCTTCCTCAGGCCGTTGTATAGTTCTTATTTGCTCATATAAAGCCTGTTGTCGCTCAAGAGGATCTCCGCCTAGCTCATCTAGGAAACTGCCTGACATGCCGAATAAACGGTCTTGTAGAGCTTGTTGTTCTGGAGACAAGTTCATGTCGAACCCACCTTCAGCAGTACCTTGTACTCCGCCTAAGCTAGATGTAACACTAAAAGGGACAAACTGAGACTGATCATAACCTTGCTGACCTATAGCAGTGCCACGCTCTAAAGTTTCATCTCTAAAGTCTGTTTTTCTTTTTATATCTCTTTTTAAACTTTGATAGTCTTGACCACTACTTAACAAGTCCGATAAAAAACCCATTAGTAACTCCCTCCGCTAATTGTTCCTGCTAAAGTTCCCGCAATATTAGCGGCTGATAGTGTAGGGACTGTGACTGTCCCTGTGAATGTTGGACCTGCTAAGTCTGCTTTAGTTGTGACAGCCGTAGCAATGGCGTTAAACTCTTCGTGTATTTCCGTTCCTTTAACTATTTTAGCCGCATTACCAGACGGCAAAGTATCCTTAGACGCAAAGTCCGTAGTTCTTGTATAATTACTCATTAAATAAGTCTCCCTAATAATACGTTAATGTCAATTTTTTGTATGGAAAATTCTGATCCGCTAATTGTTGATTCTAAACCTACAGTAACTGTTGTTCCATGTCCTGAACCCTGTACATTAGGTACTTGTATTTCTGTTCCTAATGAGTATTCAAAAGAAGGCTCAGTAGCAGGAACTCTAGCACCACTAGGGTTAGTAGGGTCTACCAACTTTTCTGTAAAATCAGCAGTTGCTCCTACAGGAGTATTTACACTAGAAATACCGTACTCTGCAACTCCGTAAAAAGCTGTAGTTGCATTAGTTCTTGTGGATGTAAAAGTTTGCTTGTAGTAAGAATCTGAATAATCATATCCCCAATTAAGAACGGATTGTGCCGCCGCATCCCCAATAATTGTCATTTTAAACTTTTTAAGGAATTTAATATTAGATGAATTTCCAAAATCTAACGGGTTGCTAAAGTATGCTAATTGATAGGAAGATGTTGAGTAAGTTTGTGTTGACCCTACAAGAGTACATAGTTTATCAGTAAAGCCTCTGTACTCATAAATACCCCCTTGTCTTCCCATGTATATCTTACCGTCCTGTGTTCTTGTGTAACACAAAGCAATAGGAGTTGACCACGTTGTAACCCTGTGTGATCCGTCAGGTAACGCCTGTCTCATGTCAAAACAATACGTTATATTGTTATTAGGTAAAGTTAAAAGATAAAAAGCTTCCTCTGGGCTGTACATAGACTTAACAGGAGCTAATGTAGAGTCTGCTATTCTTTCCTCGTTGACATAACGTACTAAGTCATTCCTGACGTTTCTGCTAATGTCTCGCATGGGCATAGACTTTTCCTGTATAACTCTACCAAAGCTACGTACACCTGAATCCGATAGGAATATAATGTCAGTACCAGTGTGTTGTACGGAGTCTCTAGCAACACAACCTACGCCCTCTACAGTGTCATGTAGTTTAAAGACACCTGATGTAACAACATCATCCGCACCAGAATACACCACAATAGATACTTTACCAAAAACAATAAGGAAACCATTGTGTGCCGCAAGTGCTACAATTTCATCGTGACCTGTAGGCCATACAGACGTTAAATCAATAGCTCCTGTTGCTCCACCATTCCAATCATTACCATTTAAAGTATCTGACCAATATATTGTATGTTTGTTATTTGTAATGTCTGCTATCCATAAACGACCAAAAGCCGCTAATACTTCATTGGCTTGATAAGGATCGTCTGCACTTCCTGCGGTTATAACACTAACTGTGTGGCTACTTCCTGATCCTGTTAAAGTAGGAGCCGGAGAAACCGCACCTGTTGTTTTATAAGTAAATTTAAAACCATTTCCTGCGTCATTTTTTGCTACAGTAAATAGTAAATTACTGTAATTAGAACCGCCTTGTATAGCAGTTACTTGTGCGTCTATACTACTGTAAGTTGCACTTCCTATACTTACTGTTGTAGTTCCATCAGCAACAACAAGTGTTGTTGTTTCAGAAGCGGTAGCGGTGACATTGTATACTCCAAAAACACCATTAGGCGCATCAAAACCTGTAACTGCTGACAGTTTTACAAGCCCTTGAGAACTAGAGTCAGTATAAACTAAAGGTTCATGCCCTCTTTGATAAAAATAAACATGATCGTTAAAGTTGACAACCTTCCAGTTATTAGCACTTATAGTATAACCTGAAGGAGTTATGTCAGTTAAAGTTGATGTACCACTAAATATTTTATTGTTACCCGCAGAGAAAACAACTTTATCACCACTTTTATCTAAGGACTCAAAGATTGTTT
>Ga0099849_1000123_pt1 | contig 31582 bp, 16 predicted proteins | sample CB_VirMetaG_4_FD_78177 | JGI IMG/M metagenome (GOLD analysis project Ga0099849, IMG submission 78177) | Freshwater to marine saline gradient viral communities from Chesapeake Bay - CB_1508_1M Viral MetaG | ecosystem: Environmental > Aquatic > Marine > Coastal | place: USA: Chesapeake Bay... | reverse complement strand
TGAACAGGATTTTTGAAAAGTTTTCTGAAGAAGTATACAACAACGAAGATGCGTTTAGATATGGAGCCGGGTTTGACGATCTCACATATGAACAAGTAGAGTATGTCGATCCAGATAGTGGTGAATCATATGCAGAACAAGGCTATACCAACGAAGATGGTATTCTTGGTATTAGTAGAATGCAGTACGATGAGGAAAACAGTGGTGGACCAAAGAATCGTGTATTTTACTTAGATCCGGCTAAATTTGGTGGCAGCTATGTCAATCCGCCAGTTTACATTAAGCCAGTAGAAAACAAAGGCTGGCTTGGTTTTGTAAATGTTATGTTCCCAGAGATTGGACCCTGTAAGCCTTATCGCGCAGATGTAATTGATTTTGGTTCCATACAAGAAAGAATCAATAATTCTTATTCTAGAATTCCCGAAGATGAGCGCTTGAAAACAGATCCAGATTGTATTCGAGAAGAGCCTTACAATAGAATCCTTGAGCGTCCAGCTAAAGCAGGCATCGAAGGACTGATTAGTGCTGCTATCAGAATTTATGCTAGCGTTCATCTTTTGAAAGCTGCTGCAACTTTCACCAAGTTCAAGCCTGACTTTAAGAATACTTTTAGTTCTCTCTATGCTCAGTATATTATTGAGAAAATGCAGGAAGATTTTAAAGATGCCCAACCAAATGGATTTTTTGAATTTTTTAACCCTTTCAAAGATGAAGAGTTTTGGTATTCCTTCTTGGAACAAGCAGTCCAAACTTATGCCAGAAGATATGCCGATGGTCAACTCCCAGATCCGCCTGCCCCCGTAGTTAGTGCTTTGCAGAGAATAGAAAAGGTTATCGATAAGCACCGACAAATCTATAGAAAAGATACCTATGAAACAAAAGACGGTAGAGTTATCTTGAGTCTTAGAGATGCAAAGAAGATTAATGATGCTGGACCCTTCCAGACTCTAAAGGGCTATCGTTCAGACAAGAATCTTGAGGTAATTAAAGAAACGGAAGATGACGCAAAACTTATCTTCCAAGAGATGGTAATAGAGGAACTTCAGTTTATGGCTGATGTTTACATAAAGAACATGCAAGATGTTGGTTTGGCTAACGAGGAAGACATGGTTGGAGACATAAGAAAATACATTCTTGAAGAATTGACCGTCGGTGCCCTCGAACTTGACATTGACAAAGAAATAAAAGAAAAAGTAGAGCTAACTGATGCAATTAGCGCAGAGGCAGCGGAAGATCTTTATACCGGAGGCAGAGAATTAATTACCGAGGACGGGCAAGATTATGTCGGCTATTATCACATTCATATTGATGAAGAAGGCGATTCTGTCTACATGGAAGGCGCTTACCACACAGAAGCAGAGCACCCTGTATTGAGAGTTTCTGCAAATAAGGTGACAATAGAAATAGGCGATGTAGCATGGCGTGGCTCTGCTGGACCTGCTACAACCGATCAACCATTTAGAATAGAAAAGTATGTAAGAGTTGGAGAAAACAACTTTACAAACGAGAACACTAAAAATGAATTAGAATCCGCAGCAATAGACGCAGGACTAGAACCAAGTGAAACAAACATTTCCGATTTATACCCCGGAACTATGGAACTTGTTTTAGATGAAAATGGAGTAGAGATAGGTATTACAGGTGAGCTTGGTGTCAGATACGGTCTAGACTTTTATGTTGGCGAAAACAAGGTTGCAAATGTAGAGGTTGATGCATTAGATCTGCCAGTATCGGAATTTCAACCACTTGATATTGGATTCCCACCCGGTGATAAAATCTTACTTTGCCTCATAAATAACTTGCTTGACGATCCAGATTTCAATGCTGTTGTAAAGTATATTTTCCCGCTTAATAAAATCTTATCAACAATCGCAATCTACAACGACATGGCTTTCGTTCCATCAATTGGCGAATTGGTTTTGACGAATAGTTTTGGTGAAGACAATGGTAAGCCCGGTTTAAAAATAGAAGATAATAAAGTGGTAAATGGTGAAAATGGCTGGGTGACACTAGAAGAAAGAAGCCCCGGCATTGGAGGCAACGGCTTGTTTATGCTTCATTATGATAAGTGGGATCAGCTTATCTTTACAAAGTCTAAGTTTAGAATTAAAAAACTATTCAAGGGTTTCTATAACTCAAGAGATTTCGATCCAAACGGAGATGACTCCGATGGTCCCAGTCAGGCTTTGATTTCACAACTGTCTGCTGCATTCAAGCCAGCTTCTGGACAGAGACTGTTGCCGTGGTGGAAGAAGAGGCTATTGAGAACCAATCCGTTCAATGCAGACGGAGCATTGTGCGATAAAAAAGATTGATAGGTAGTATTTATAGAGGAGAGCAAAAATGGCTTCTATTAGTGTAAGACTACCTGTTGTGCTTGATGGAACTGATGGTTTCGGTACGATCACCTCTATCAGAGATATGGTCAAACAAAACCTAAAAATGCTTATACTAACAAATCCCGGCGAAAGAGTTATGGAGCCAGAGTTTGGTGTTGGAATTACGCAATACTTGTTTCAGAATTTCTCTGATAATGTATATGCCGAGATAGACAACAAAATAAGACAACAAGTATCAGATTACATGCCGATGATTACAATAGAGGAAGTTAATTTTTACCGACTTGAGCCAGACTCTAATAAAATTTCTCTTAGGCTTGCTTACTCGATGCCCTCCATAGCCGCAAGTGATTTGATAGAATTCACTATTTAATCTAAAAGGTAACATTTAATGCCACAAGATCCAAAGAAAAAAATACCAATAAATTATACTAATAGAGAATTTCAAGGCATCAGAAGAGATTTAGAGCAGATTGCTGAAAGATTTTATCCTGATTCTTTTCAAGACTTTAGTGAAGCATCGTTTGGTTCTATAGTGCTTGACTCCATGGCATATGTTGGCGATCAACTTTCATTCTATCTTGATTACAATGTGAATGAGATGTTTCTTGACACTTCTTTTCAGTATACAAATGTATTGAGGCACGGTCGTATCTTGGGCTACAAAAACCAAGGAAGACCATCAACATACGGAGTGGCTTCTCTTTATATTTTGGTTCCTGCCTCTACTATTGGCTTGGGTCCTGACACAGACTATCTACCTATTTTAAAAAGGGGCAGCCGGTTTACATCACAATCTGGACTTAATTTCGTCTTGCTTGATAATGTAGATTTTTCTGATCCTAAAAACCAAGTTGTGGTTGCAAATGTTGATTCGGGAACTGGTGCCCCTACATTTTTTGCCATTAAGGCATTTGGCAATGTGGTATCTGGTTTCTTTAAGAGAGAATCTGTAACGGTGGGGGATTTTGAGAGATTCAAACTTTTAGAATTAAATTCAAACAATGTATCTGAAATTATATCTGTCACTGATGCAGAAGGTAATGAGTATTTTGAAGTTGAGAATTTGTCACAAGATATTATCTATAGAGAAATTCCAAACAATAATTACCTTGAAGAAAATGCCCCCTCTGTTATGAAGCCTATTCTTGTTTCAAGAAAATTTATTTCTTTTACTGAAAGGAGTCGAACATTTATACAGTTTGGTTCTGGAAATCCAAACGAGTCAAATGTGGTTGCTGACCCCCAGAAGGTTGCTATGAATATATTTGGCAAATCTTATGTCACAGACACCACGTTTGACCCGACTAGATTGACAAAAAATGAAAACTTTGGTGTAGTTCCAACAAACACAACTCTAGAAATTATATACAGAGTAACTAATCCGACAAACTCAAATGTAGCAGTTGGTAATCTAACTTCAGTATCTAATGCTAATTTTGAATTTAAAGATAGAACAAATCTTTTAACTTCAAAGGTAGACAGTGTTATTTCATCTCTTGAGGTTTCCAATGAAAAGCCAATTACAGGCGATACTACAAGACCAACATCTGGAGAAATAAAAAGAAGAATTTATGATTCTTTTGGAACTCAAAACAGAGCAGTAACCCAAGTTGATTATGAAAATCTTGTTTATAGGATGCCAGCCAAATTCGGCTCTATAAAAAGATGCTCTGTACAAAGAGATCCAGATTCACAAAAAAGAAACTTAAACATGTATGTGGTTTCTGAAGATTCATTTGGTAAATTAATTCTTACAAGCGATACTATTAAGAAGAATTTAAAAGTGTGGATCAATCAGCATAGAATGATTAACGATACAATTGACATAATCGATCCTTACATAATAAATCTTGGTGTCAACTTTGTTGTTTCTGCTAGAGACGGAGTGAACAAATTCGATCTTAATGAAAGATGCGTGGCACAATTGAGCCGCAAATACGGGAATGCTTTCTACATTGGTGAGGACATTAGTATTGCCGACATGTACAATGAATTGGGTAAAGTTTCTGGAGTTTATGAAGTTGTCTTAATAAAATTAGTAAACAAAAATGGCACAAATTATTCTGGCAACACAATCAATATCAATAAAAATCTATCACCGGATGGAACAAGTCTAGTAATCCCCAAAAACGCAGTTGTAGAAATAAAGTATCCAGATACAGACATAAAGGGGCAAGTTAGATAATGGCTATTAGACGCTATGTGGCAAATGCCGACAACACAATTACTAATGCATACAAAGAAAACCTTCGCACCCGAGCGACTGGCTCTAACATGGGGCAGGCAGATGTAAGTGAAGTATTTTCAATCTATGGAAGACAGTCTACTTCCTCTGCTGAGCTATCTCGTGTCTTAACTCAGTTCAATGTTTCTACCATCTCTTCTGATAGAACGGCAGGAACGATTCCAGCGTCAGGAAGTGTCAGCTTTTATCTACGTTTATTCAACGCAGAAACCTCTAGGACAGTTCCAAAAAACTTTACCATAGTTGCACAAGCCATATCAAAATCTTGGGCAGAGGGAGACGGACTAGACCTCGAAAACTACAAAGATTCAGGCAAGTCTAACTGGATTTCTGCCTCAACCACAACGGGGTGGGATACTGCTGGCGGCGATTATCACGACTCGCCAACATTTACACAAGCTTTTTCAACTGGTCTTGAAGACTTAGAAATCGACATCACCAGCCTTGTTGAAGAATGGATTGATGGAACAAAAGAAAACTATGGCGTTGGTATACGACTTACTTCATCGCTGGAAAGTGCAACCACATCTTATTACACTAAGCGCTTCTTTGCGAGAGGTACACAATACTTCTTCAAGAAGCCTGTAATTGAAGCACGCTGGAACTCATCAACTGGTGACGACAGAGGAGATTTCTACATGTCTTCTTCTCTTGCGCCAGCAGCAGATAACCTCAACACACTTTATCTCTACAATTATGTTCGTGGTCAATTAACTAATATTCCATCAGTTGGTACCGGCGAAATCTATGTAGATCTTTATCAGACTCTCGGCGGCACAGCACTAACACAGGTAATCAGCACGCCAGCAACAGGTGGCTATGTCTCAACAGGCATCTATTCTTGCTCAGTTTGCATCACAGGAAGCTACACAACTCTACGTGATGTCTGGTATTCTGGAGGCACTGAATACTTTACGGGAACAATTTCTCCACAATCTTTTGGTGCTGCTGCTGTATCAACTGGAAACAATCGATATGTCACAAAGATCAAGAATTTAAGAAACAAATACTTCTCCGAAGAGGAGGCACGCTTCAACGTTTATGTGAGAAGCAAAAACTGGTCCCCAACTATTTATACAGTAGCGTCAGAAGAAATAGAAAATACTATTATTCCGAGTGCGTCCTATAGAGTTTATAGAGTTTTAGATGGCTACAATGCAATACCACATGGAACAGGATCAGACTTACAAACACTACTCTCCTATGATGTCTCAGGAAACTATTTCAATCTTGATATGTCTTTGCTTGAGCCCGGTTATGAATATGGTATCAAGCTTGCATTCTATGATTCTCAGCGCCAAAGCTGGATTGAGCAAGACCAGAAGTTCCTATTCAGAGTAGAAGAATATGAGTATTAAAGATTTATTTAACAAGCAAAGAGATTTACTTTCCCAAACAACCAATCAGGAGTTGTTTGAAAACATTGAGTCGTCTGAAAATCTCAATCAAAAGCTTGAATTAAAGAACACATTTGTTCCTCAAATAGATTATTCTGAGCCAGAAAACTTTACTAAGTATGGCTCTGCATTCCTATACTACAAATCAGCTATGGAGAGAATTTATGATTTCTATCCATACGACGGCTCAGATGCTGAAATAAATGCTTTCATAAACCAATCATTGCCGCATGAAAGATATATTTTTAATAACCTATATCCAAGAACAAACGGCTATGCAAATTTTGATGGTGCTTCATATATTAGTTTGAAAGGAGGACCTCACGCAACTTCGTATAATACTTTAGGCAATTTGTTTAAAGATGCTGGCTCTACAAAGAGAACTCAGGCTAATCTTTATGAAACTAATGCGTATGAAGCGGACAACAAACCATCCGATTATGGTGCTGCCTCTAGAGAATCAAACCTAAAGTCTAATTTTCAGCAAGGCGTGACAGTAGAATTTTGGCTAAAAGCTCCAACACCCTCGTCAAATAGTAAGCAAACTATTTTCCACCTAACAAACTCTGCAGGTGGCGATGCCTTAACAATTTTCCTATCTGGAACTGCTGGCTCCCCTTTTCATGTTAGTCTAGATGATTCTTCAAGCGCAGTATTCTCAAGTCAACAAGTGGGTTCCAGTCCTACTACAAGTTCTATAGAATCTTGGACACACTATGCTGTTTCATTCAAAAGTGCTAGCGCCGGTATAGATACCAAGTTTTATGTAAATGGAAAGCTTGATTCAACTCAAACACTTGGAACTGCTGGTGTAAACACCCTTACACAAAAAGGAACAATTGCTTACATAGCTTCTGGTTCTGCTGGGTATCTTTCTGCGTCAATTGATGAATTCAGGTTTTGGAAAACTGAAAGAAATGCATTCCAAATCGGAACAAATTATTTTACTCAAGTCCGAGGCGGTGCAAATACTGATACATCAAATGCTAGTTTGGGTGTTTATTACAAATTTAACGAAGGGACGACTGGCTTTTCTTCAACAGATTCTATCGTTCTTGATTATGCCGGAAGGCTCACAAACGGAACTTGGAATGGAAATGTTTCTAGAACACTAGAGTCAGCGATTGTAGAAGCTGGAGCCGCCCCAACAGAATACAAAGACCCAATCATCTATAGTGATCACCCATCTGTTTCATCTTTAAAACAAACTTTGGAAGAAAAAGGCAAGTTTTATGATCACAATAACTCAACAAAATTTATTAATTATTTTCCAAGTTGGGTAATAGAACAAAACGAAAATGAAGAAAAAAGCCAACTTGAGATGGTCTCTCATATAATTGGAACGTATTTTGATAAGCTTTATTTACAAATTCAATCAGTCGCTGATTTTAAGCAGCCACTCTATACAAGCTCTTCTTACAAGCCACTGACTTTTGCAAGACATTTACCACAGTCATTAGGACTTTACACTCCAGAAATTTTTATTGATTCTGACATCATTAATACAATTAAAAATAAAACAGAAAATTTCAACTTTGAATCAGATCTGGAAGATACAAAAAATCTAATTTACCTCAACCTCTACAACAACTTGGCTTCAATTTTCAAGTCAAAGGGAACCGAAAAGTCAATCAAAGGAATACTTCGTTGTTTCTATATTGATGACCAGATTGTAAAACTCAATACTTACAGTAACAAAGCTAGATATGAATTAAGAAACAATCTAGAACAAACTACAAAGTTAAATAAATTTGCTAATTTTAATAATTCGCAGAACGTAGAAGCTGTAATTTATCAAAAGCAAAACCCAATAGATACAACAAACACCATAGGTTATATTTCTGGGTCTGAGGCTTCTGGCTATGAGTTTGCATATGGTGCTACTGTCGAAGCAGATATTAAATTTCCTTACTTTAACACAACAGTAGACTTGCTTGATAGGAGATTCAACGAGGTTTCTCTTTTTGGAATTGTTTCTGCGAGTGTAGACTCTCCAGATGATACGACTTTCTTGTCAACAGATAATACAAACTTTCAAGTTTTTGCTGTTAGAGACTCTGAAAAGTCAAAAAACGCTTATTTTAAATTAACTTCCTCTATTTCGCCTTACCCTCTGCCCACTATGACAAGTAGTGTGTTTTTTGGAGTCTACAACAATCAAGATTGGAACTTCTCAGTATCTGTTATACCGAACAAATCAGGTAGTTTAAAGTTTGTAACTGGATCTGATGACTATTCATACACTTTAAAATTTGAAGGCTACAACACAATCCTTGGAGATGTAAGAGATAGTTTTTCTTTGGAAGAATCTATAACTAAAACACAAGGAGAATCTTTTCTAAAATCTGCCAAGAGAGTTTATGCTGGAGCTTATAGAGAGAATCTAACTGGCTCTTTGGTGACAAAGAGCGACGTGTTAGTTTCTGGAGTTCGCTATTGGCTAAAAAATATAGATTATAACTCTAAGGTTCAACATGCTTTAGACTTCGACAACATTGGAACATCTGATTCTTACAAAAACATCTCCCCTCTTGATAGCAATACTAAAGATCTAGATGTTTTAAACAAAGATACATTAGCACTTAGCTGGGAGTTTGGAGATGTAACGGGCTCTGATTCTAGTGGCAATTTTTACGTAACAGATTTTAGCTCTGGCTCTGCAACAATAAGAGACAATTTTGGCTGGGTTGGTAATGTTTCTGGATACAGACATTCTGGGTACGGCTTCGGGTTTTCTACTTCTTCATCTAATGTTGTAGATGAGAGTAGAATAAATGTATTTAAATTTGTAGATCCAGAAAGAGTAGTGTCATCCGACATGGTTTCATTGATCGATGACTCTACTGAATTGTATGGAATACCAGAAGATGTCGTTAGCTATCACCATACTTTAGAAAAAAGTATGTATAGTGCGATATCAGATGAAATGCTAAAGTTTTTTGCTGGTGCCGCAGACTTCAATAATTTGATGGGCGAGCCTGTTTACCGCTACAGAATGAATTACAAGGCTCTTGAAAAACTAAGACAAGCGTTCTTTATGAGAGTAAACGATCTAAAAGAAGTAGAACAATACATGAAGTATTACAAATGGTTTGATGATTCTCTTGGAGACATTATCAAGCAATTGGTGCCTGCTTCTTCTGTCGTGTCAGAAAATGTATTTGATGTGATAGAAAGCCACGTTCTTGAAAGAAATAAATATCAGTCAAAGTTTCCAACCATAGAATTTAAACCAGCCGATCCCGAAAGTCCTGCTCTTGGTATTCGTGAAAAAACTTACGACTGGGGGCGTGGTCACCATCCTGTTTCCAACTCTCAAAGAGAGAATTCGGAATACTGGGAAAAGCGCGCCGAACGTGAAGATTCCGATGTAATTTCATCTGGAGATGACACAGTTGATCAGCAGAGAGATGGAATTCTCGAAACTGCTGATAAGTATAATAATCAACCCGCTACTACCGTCAGTAATGAGAACAAAAATACCTATTCTGGTCAAACATATGTATTAAGAAAACTTTCAAGACCTTACAAACTCAACATTGACCGTAGAACTAATCCACCTAGGATCATCAAAGGCGGCACAAACTTTGAAGTAAATAAAAACTTTGGATACCACAGAACTGCACTACACCCAGCAGGACCTGTAAATACAACTGATAACATTTTTGTCCCCAAGAATGTCCTACTTGGTTTTACAGAAGACTTGGTAGAATTAGAAAACACCACTGATCCTCCAAAGAACCCAAATGTTTTAATTAAGAGAAACATCAAGATCCAGTCTGGTCGTGATTGGGAAGACGGTGTTGGATATAAGAATATCAAGTCAGATGTAATATTCCCATTCAATATTATTAGCTCTTCAGTAGTATCGGGCTATAACAAAGAGGTTGTTGAAAGAGTTACTGCAAGTATAGAAATTGTCAACCTTCACAATGATGTATATGGCGATGATATGGAAAGACCTATGCAGGGTCCATTTACTGATTACGCCGTTGGTGGTCTACAAAGTAGACATATCAAATTGAACGATGGTAACGATACTTATCTCAATCGTCCTGAAGCTTGGAAAATAGCTCTAGGAAAATGCCCTAACACCGATGGAGCAATCGGTATGGTTGGAGCAGATTATCCATACCCAGAAGCAAATGCCGTCGATGAAAACCCTTATCCCATGACAGGTGCCCAAAAGGCTCATCTATACAGAGATATGGTTGCTAAGCGCCCTGTTAATATTCGCAATATTCATCACACTACTGGTTCAACAATTCTCGGAAACTACAACAATAATTATGATGTTGTTCAAGCGGGTGATGCATTCTCAACTCCAAGACAATTTGTAGACGAGCAGCCAGATTTACCAACAACTGCATTCAACGATAGGGCTAGGTATGCCACATCTATTAGAACCCTGCTTGACATTAACAGAAACAATGGTGGGCACAATGATTTCAATGAAGACTATTCTGCGGAATACCTCCACAACCCATCTGGCGAGTCAGTAATTATTTCTAGATTCGCAGCACCCGGTGGTTTAGAGGTGATGACAAGAGGCTATCAAGATCTAAGATCTTCGACTTACTCAGTATACAACGCCTTGAACGCAAGAAACCAGACAGTAAGAAGATCCTTCCAAGGTGTTTCTTCGTCTATAGTCTCAGAGACAACCGGCATGAGAAACTTCGACCACACTGGTCGTGATTTTGGATTGACCAACTTGTCTGCTCGTCACTCTGCTCGCTTCTTCCGTGACTCAACGTTGGAGTCAAATCCCGGCACATCTTATGATGAAAGTCCATCATTCCATAGAATACATAGAAACAACTACCTCGTTCCAACTTCATCATTTGTCCTTGTTCCTGATGGTAAGGGTGGTTTTGTAGACATTCTTGGATATGGTTCACGCCCAGTTTATGATAACCTAAATGTTCAACATCAAATTCCACGTTCAGATAGGCAGTATAGTTGGATTAGTACATCTATTGTGCATCGAGATTCAACGGACATAAGATACGCCGGATTTATGAAGACATCTAGAGATGTAGCACCAATTTCTGCGCCATACTATGAAACAGGTGGAACTTATGAGCCATTTTTCGATTACGTTTCTGGTTCTGCGCCTTTGGCAAACGGAATCTTCCAAAACACAACTAGGCTGAACATTACTGTTTTAGACCCTACAGGTTCAGAGACCAATACTCTTGGTGATACAACAATTCTTTCTACTGCATTGGCTCCCGGAATAACGGAAGAATCAAGGCTAAATAATTTGCTCACACATAGAGGAGACAACTACGGCTGGAACTGGCGCTCCACAAGAAACGAAGATCACCCGCTATTAAGAATTCAAAGAAAGCAAAATGAATTAACGGAAACAGCAGGACAAACAGTTTCAACATACAAAGTCAATCCAGCGAGTTACTCAGGTAGACCTGTGATTTTAAACTTCTATCCTGAATTAATGACAGACGAATGTGGTTTAAAAACTCCATCAAAAGTTACAACAACATTAAAAATAACTGATAATAATTTAAAAATTTACTGCAATGCTGCTTTTGATGATACAACAGGTGCAAACCCTAGAGCCAAAGTTACTCCACTAGATGTAGTAACCACTGCAATTAAGGACAGTATAAATTGGATTGTATATTCTGAAAATGTTTTTCCATCTCAAATCAATTCATTTGATAGAAGCAAAACTCTAAGAGATGGATACGACAATCTATATTGGAGAGATTCTCAAGACGATAGAGAGATATTAGGAAACACTTTGTCAAACTCCTTTGGTGTTGCTGTTTCGCAAAGTTCTTGGATACTAGATGCTGTTCCAGATTTCAGTGATCGTTCTGCGCCACCCGGTCCCGCAGATTTGAAATTTAAGGGCGGTGGAGAATTACAGAATACCTATTTCCACTACTTTGATGACATCCCCGGACCTCCCGGCGATAATGTAATCCGTTCGGCTTTGTCCCCCTCGGGACTGTATGCCAGAAAGCACCTTATGCCAACATACAGATCAGTTGTTACTCCTTCTGGCATAAGAATTCCACAGACTGGAAGCTCGCATACTTCTCTTGTCAGCCACCCAATAAATATATTTGGTGGAGAGGCAAAATGGGAAGCAGGAACAAAAGCGGGATTTGTAGATTATTCCAACAATTCTTCATCTTTTACAAACAGCCCATCTGAACCTTGGTTTAATAATTACGACGATTTTAAATCAGAACTAAAACTTGTTTCCAAGGACTATTCTATAGTCCCAGAATTTAGAATTAGTGAAAAAGTTTCAACCTATCTTGCTGCTGGTGTAAACGGCGCAGGCATTACAGATACTTTTGAAATTGTTGGGACATCTCATGACAGTGGCGATAGTGGCTTTTACAAAGATTATTCAAACTCGGAATTTTTAAAATATTTTGCGCATGTGTCTGAGGCTACCAACACAACTCCAAAAGAATTAAGGCTTGTTTGTAAGGCTGTAACCAGATTTAATCCTTACAAGGGATTCTACCCTGCACAAAGAACGATAGACATGGTTGAACAGTTTGCTGAATCTTACGAAAACTCTTTTTCTGTGAGTGGTCTTGGTGTGCAAGGTGCAACAGGAAGAGATGTAATAGAAAATAGTGGCTCTCTAATGAGACCATTACTGCAACCACTCTTTGCGCCCGGTATCCTTTACAATACCATCAAGTCTGGCATTGGAGTTGATTTCCCAGTTATCACAACACCAAAGAAAAAGGTAATTCAGGGAACCGTTGGGGGAACACTGAGAAACATTTATGCACTTTCTGGAGAATATGATCAGGCTACATCAGATCCAGAAAAGTATCGCACTGGACAATACTGGAACAAGAGACTTCCTTTTGAAACAATTCTTGACCCTGACAGGCATCTAGCCAATATACAACTTTTTGACATGGAGCCGCATCCGTCAGCAAGTCTCAATGCAACGGCATCATTCTTTGGGCAATCTACTGATCAGTCATTCAAAAAGATGTCAAATAACTTCTTTGCTGAAGTTGCAGACTTTTTCTTGAAAGATTCTGAATACACAACATTGAAATCAGGCATAGTAGAGGGGGCACTAAATTTTGAATCTGGCTCTTTCTATGGTGCTAGAATTAAAATTAAGCGTTCTACGAAGGGCGATAGAACTTATGATTTTGATTATGATAAGATGGGTAATCAAGGGTCTTTAACCACCAGTGGGTTTGCCCAGAATGGACTAAGAGTAAGTTCATCATATGGATTTGGAACAAGCTCAATTCAACTTCCTCAAGATCCTAAAGACAATCCAAGATTTAAAGAAACATTTACAATGTATTCAAGACCAACTGCATTTGGTCCTGCTGTTTGGGGTCGTGGAACAAGTGCATCACCAACAACAATTAGTGAAAATAGTGGGGCACTTGACTCGCTAGTCGGCTATAACTGGTCTTTTACACCTCCATATTATCACGGCGAATCTTGGGCAGATTTAATTTTCTACCCTGACCACACCAAGAGTTACACTCTTGAGCAAATTTTAGCTGAAATTAAAGTTAAATATTGGAGAGTAGACAAGGGATATCAAGATAGAAAATTGATGCAAGATGAGCCCGGAATTATTTATTCTGCAGATAACATCAACGCAAACGCAATGCAACTTGATTCTGTACTAAATCTATTCGGTGTTGAGAATATACCATTTGAAGAAACAAATGAAACAACTCTTGCGACCACAACAAGAAACACTACTGTCGGGCAAAGATGGGTTATTCAACCGAAGGCTGAGACTCCTATGATGAACTTCAACGACGAAGGAGTAAACGAAATTACAACCGGTCGCGGATATAGTCTATCACCAACATACGCTAGTGAATCAGTTCCCAGAGGCATGTGGCATCAGTTTGGTAACATACCAGAAGATCCAAGCAAGGGTATTTTCTTGGAGATAGGTGATATTCCAACAAACTGGTTACAATTCCACCCTAGCGTGACTGTTACAAACTCTATCTATAATAACCAAGATGCTGCAAGTAACAGTGATACTGTATATCAGAATATGAAGTCCCTGACAGACCTTCTAGGCTTTGAAAATTCTTCAACTAGACTTGGAGAGCTAAAAGAATCTCAAACGATTAGAGAGGCAATTGTGGCTATTCCATACATCACTATTGGTGGTGGCAACTGTAACGATATCAACAGTCAAGCCGCTAATGCTGAGAAAAAACAATTCTTCTCAATTCCAAGAGAACGAGTTGATGCAGTAATGAAAGTTGGCTCTCTAAAGGGAGACGCAGACACATCAGCAGGTGACTCAATCAGAGACTTGGTAGCTAATGTCAAGCAGTATGTTCTTCCGCCAGAGTTTGACTTCGTAGCAGATCCGAAGAAACTGCCACTAGTAATGTATTTCTTTGAGTTTGAATACCAATTAGACAAAGATGATCTTTCATACATATGGCAGAACTTAGCTCCAAGAAATTACAAAAAAATGGAACAAAAGATCCAATACTCTTCTCACACTCTGAGCAACAATGAGCTATTGCAAGCTGAAGATATTTTAGAAAATGATAACTTAAGGTGGATGATTTTCAAAGTTAAGCAAAGAGGCATGGCGAAATACGAAGACAAGATCTATCGCCAAGTTGGAACTAGAAATACAAATACACAAGAATCTGGTTACGAGGTAAACTTCAATTGGCCATATGATTATGTGTCATTTGTTGAAATGGTTAACATAGATGTTGAAACTATGATGGACAATGATGTAAACAAAACATCAACTGATACCAACATAGCAAAACTAAATATTCCAACTACAATAGATGCTAAAAAGATACAAGATTCTGTAGATAATAAGATAATCGAGAGAGCACTAAGTACAGTAGATAAGATAGGTGATTAGTAGTGGCAAAATTTTTAGATAAAAAAGAACAAGTAATAGATTTTAAGTTGACCAACTATGGACATCACCTGCTTTCTATTGGAGCTTTCAAACCAACTTATTATACTTTTCTTGATGATAACGTTGTATATGATTCTAAACATTTTGGCAGAAGCGGTGAAGAACAAAACGATATTCATAAAAGAATAAAGCAAGATACACCATACATTGAGTCTCTTGTTCTTTTTGACGAAGTTGGAAAGAATAACCTACCTGATACTGAAATGAATTATTTTCCTTCTGATGTAACACCAACTCAAAAAAATACAAGAATAGATGAATTTAAATTTAACTCTCTAATTGGCGATTCTTTTGTTGGTGAAAATAAACAAAAAGTTCCATCATGGAAGGTGATATCTTTGATGAACGACATCACATCATCATCCCCAATAGATCAAATTAACAATACCAGAATTCCCCAGATAAACATAACCGCAAGCTACTTTAAAAAAATAATTGATAATCAAGAATATGTGAATAATACATTTAACACGTCAAATGGACGAGATTTTGAAGCAGTTAGTCGCCCATTTGCAGATGGCAAAGTAGTGTTTTTGGACATGAAGAATGTTATGGTTTATGTTGAAGAAGCAAACACAGAAATTTTAAATGAAAACTTTGATATAGAAATTTTTGAGGTCCAGCAAGGCTCCTCTATTACTGGTGAAAAACTTATAAGAAAATATTTCCAAACCACAAACGAACAAGTAGTCAATGGCTTTATGGTCTCCGCAAATGAAAACTTTAATGAGATTGAAGAAATGAACGAAAACGCTGTGGAAAACTATTTTTACTTAAATGTAGACAGAGAAATCGATGAAGAGGTTGCTTGCAAACTAGCGAATGATTTTAACAAAGAAAGCTATTATGTAGATTTAGACTTTAGTTGTGATAAACAAATAAAAGAAGATTTATTCTTTGATATTTATGGAAGTGAAACAGAGGCAGAGATATGTCAAACATAATTTTTAAAGGTGACGCAATAAAAAACTTTGGTGAGTATCTACCAAACATTTACATTGATAATGTCGTAGTAAGAAACAATGGAGCTAATGCAGTATTTTTAGACATTGGATATTCTCTATTTTTTCATGTAACCGATGAATTTAATCATGAAGACATTTCAGAATTGTTAGAAAATGTAAGTTTTTATTTTGCTATCTCTAACAGAAAAGATGAAAATAAACAACTCTTAACCGAAGAAGATGTAGTTTCTATTTTAAAAGATTCAAAAAGTAGAATTTTGCTAGGGAATAGCGCTGTTACAAATGAAGAATTGTTGGAACTTACCATGCTTTATCCGTTTTCTAAAGAATCGATCCAACAAAAATTAGTAAGCGGAGAATACACCGACGATGTATACGATTCTCAAGAAAGAAAGGTAATGATCATAAGTGCCGAAGAGACTATAAGCGTTGTCACTGAAAACAAAAGAGAAAGATATTTTTACCTGTACGCATTTACTTCCCTCTATGATAGCAATGAATTTTCTAGACTAAACATGTTGGGTGAAAACTCAGATATTATTTATAGTTCAGCAATCAGCAATATCTCTTATGAAAAGATTTTTTCACCAAACTTCAACATCACACCACAAACACAGGTAATTTATCTAGATATAGAAGAAGCAAAATATTCAGACACGCCAATTCTTGGTTTAAACGGCTTATACTACAAAAACCAAACCGTTACAAGAGAACTCATAACGGACAAGGTTAATGAGCTTATCGGCAGATTTACGACAAGATTGAGCTTGCCAAGACTTACAGATGCTACAAATTCTTTAAAGACAGTTCTACAAATATATTCAAACAGTGAAAACTTACTTGTTGAAATAGAGAGAGTCAGAAAATCATTTCCAAACAAAACAAACAATAATCCGACTGGAAATCTGTATGCAGCACTGTCTAGGCTTATAATTAACATTAACTCATCATTTCCACCCGGCGAGATAGTAACAAAAGAAAGAATGGTAACTGGCAAGGTTATAGACAGAAGAGGAGAAATGAGATTTAATATAGTGTCTCCTGTCCCCACTAGTGAAATTTTTATACCCGAAGACGGCTTTTTTATAGAAAGAACAAGACTATCATCTGACGAAGAGCATGATTTATCATCTAATAGTGGATTTTTTCACATTAGGTACGAAGCTTTATTAAAGAATCGTTCCAAGATTTCCCAGTTAATAAATCTTGAAAGATTTTTTGATTTTCCATTGCCATCTCTGCAAGAAGATTTAAAAAAGATAACTTTTGCACACTTTAAAGCAAAGCAAGCAAGAATTTTTAAATACGAAACTGCAACCGATGCTGGATTATCTTCCAATGGCATTAGTTACGATTCTATTACTCGTATGGGCAGCCCAACCCGAAGCCACGTACCACCCGGAATCACAAATTATACACTGAATCAGTCATATGAATCATACTTAAGAGAATACTTTTTGGACTGTAAAGGACCAACACCAGAAAAAATCACATCTTACGAATTTTTTGATCTGGATCAATATCCTGCAGTATATGAAATGTTGCAAAATGATGATGGTGGAATGAAGTTTTATTATTATATACTAGCACAGTTTGATGATAAAACTTTAGAAATAGCTTCAATATTAGAAAAAATGTTTGACATAGCGATTGCCGAGCTTGGAATTTATTTTGATTATGCATCTGAAATTTGTAGCTACAACAATATTCAAAATAAATTTAATAACTTTTTTGTGTCAGAAATACAAAAATTTTATAATGAAAACAGACAAGGTAGATATCCTTGGAGCACATCTGTTTATGTTTATGCTCTTATGCAGTATATTTTAACTGATAAGTTCTCTAATATTGAAGATTTGGTAAACTATTCAAAAAATCTTATTAAAACAATAAGCCCATCTTTTGGAACTTTAGAATCTGTTTCTAGTTTACTTTTAGAAATGCAACAATTTAAAGATCAAGTATTAGGTTCCGGTTCAGATTATCTAAACAAAAAAATAGAGCTATCAAATACAGATAATATGTTAGAAATTGAAACAACATTTTACACAAATGTAATAACACAAAACATAAGTGACCTACAAGCGGAAGCACAAACAGAAATAGATTATTTCTTGGACTTGTTTGACGCTAGCTCTTTTTTTGGCTACCTTGAAGAAGGAAGTTCAGATACTTTGTTAAGTGTTAGTTCAAGATACGGGAATCTTGATTTTGGACCCACCACAGCCGACCTTCGTGAGTTTTATCTTTCACAATATGCTAGTAATGTAATCTATCATCACATTGATAAAATTTTTGAAAATACACTTTTTACTCTAGAATATAGAATAAGAACAAGCGGCGACACCGGAGTAAGTTATAACTCTGTCGATGGAGGCGACTTCACAGGGCTCAATTTAAATGATATAGATACAATGGGAACTGAAGGAACTAACAGTGGTAATCTTTGGAAACAACTTGATCTCCAGTCTTCTAAATATAGAGATTTAATAAAACAAAAATTGTATGATTATATGGCAAATTGGATTTTTACAATTTTAAGAGATGCAAAAGACGATAGAGATACATTTTTAAGATCTGGCGGATTAGGCTTGAATATGCGAATCGTCCCCGGATCGGCTCCGGGCGACCGCACCAGCGAATCCGGTGTAGATAGAACAATAAATTTGGGCTATTATTATCATCAAATTGATCTTGAGGATGTTTTTAAAGAAGCAGTCTATGAAGCACTCAAGCAATCTGAAGCAGATAGAAATATTGATATAAATGACATTCAAAATGGCTCAAGAAGCAGAGTAAGAAGTTTTGTTCAAGATTTCCAAGTTACAGATATTGCATATAAAAGTTTAGTACAGATACCTTATTCAATTTATGCTTATTATAGAGAACAAACCAAACAAAACCATTTGGCAGATGATCTCTTGTTTTCAACATACTGGACGGAAACCCCTATGGTTCAAGATATAGTAACAACAGCCTCTGAACTATACGATAGCCAAAAAGATCCGGTTACTGAGTTGCCTGATTTTATAATTGATAATAATCCTTATATTAAATATACAGGACCAAAACTTGAAGATATTCCAAATCTTTTAATTCCAATAGAAGATTCTGGTTTAGAATAATTATTTTTATTCTAATTATTGCTGGAGATAGACATGCCTATTGTCACTAAAGAACAGGGATTTGGAAATTTATTAATGTTGCTTCATTACAATTCAAATTTAGAGCAATTTGAGTTTGAAAGTTATAGCGACGGAGATGAAAACTATGAACAAAAAATACAAAATTTTGAATCATCGACAGAACCAACTTCTTCAGTTTTAATTTCTTTTTTAGAAACTGAATCAAATATAAATGAAGTTTACTATACAACTAATCTTACATCCTTTGAAGCAGATTATGGAAGCACTTATGGCTTTGATATCGATTCTAGGAACTATAGCACACTAATAGAAGAGATTTTATTTTCTAGTTTATCAGAATACGAATTACCAGAAACAAATAAAGTTCTTAGTTACGATTTTAAATTTCTAAAATCTAAAGGAAATTATAAGTTTATAAATCTTGAAAGTTTTGGAGCCAAAGGCGATATTACGTCACCAGTTACGGGGAGAAGTTCAAGCGAGCCGAGAAATGGTGAAGGAGAGGCGACAACAGATAGAAGAGGTCCTCCTGCACGCCCACCCGGTCGCCCTAGCTCAGAAGGAGGCACCTACTAATGCCTACTAGAATTACATCAAAAAATTATAAAAAAAGACAACAAACATCTTCTAGATTAAAGCCAGCAACTAAGCAAAACAAAAAATGCCAAACTTTAAACAAAAGACAGCAATCTTCAAAAATTAATAATATTTTTGAGAAACAAAAAGATCTTTCAAATAAGAAAATAATTTCAGACACAGCCATAGAAGACGGCGCAATTGAAAGTTCTCGTTCAATTTTAAATTCTTTGGGTATATCTGCTGTTTCTCAAAACGAAAATGCAAATTATTCTATTAAAAATGGAGAAGGGTTAAATATAAAAAACTTAGAAACATTGAAAAAAACACAAGACAATAATCCAAATAGAATTCAAGAAAACAAGTTTGTGAATTTAAAAACTCAAAAAATAAAATCATCTGATATCTATAAACAACAGGGACAAAATCCTATTTTTGATTTAGACGAGTGCCCTCCAGTCTGGAACCAAACAAGAGTTAAAAGTGAAATAAATACAATAGACTTGACAGCAAAAGTTTTAGATACCAGAGCTATCGAGGCACTAAGATATTAAATGCTAAAACAAAATAAAAAATTTAACATCTTTAATCCACAATTAGTATCTGGTAGTGGAGATTCATTACGCGACGAGCTTGGCTTATCAATAAGTGTGTCTGATAGTGGAGAAATTTCTGCTCCTACAGAAACCGGACTACCACCTGTCAACACGCTTTTATCAAAATATGTGTTTTCTGAACCCTCACTCAACACTAACGAAAGCTTAATCTACTCTACTGATCATGTGTTGCGGCTTTTTGGCGACGAGAATAAAATAAAAGATGATAAACAATGGTTATCATACATTAACGGCGGAACATTTAGTGAAGAATTATATTCTGGAATTTATGTAGAAGGGGCTTTTCTAGATCATCGTCACTCAGAAGATATTCCTTATACTATAATGGAAACAAAATTAAATAATACCATAAATACTGGTGCCCCAAATGTAATTTCTATTAAGCCAAATCTGAAACACTTTTATTCTCGATATAACAGCTATACTGGTGAATTGCAGAACATAAGAGAAATACCTAATGTCTACGAATTCTTAAACAATTTACCAGAAATAGAAAAAGATTCAATCAAAGAAGAACTAAATTTCAAAACGCCAAACGGATTAAGTGAGGTAGAGGGTGTTTCTCAAGAATTGCTAACAAATGTGTTTGTTTCTTCTGCAGAAATTTATGAAGACATAGATGAACTAAATAAAAGCTGTGATCTGGTTTCTACTTCAAATGTTTTTGATATGACTTTTGAAAAAACTGGAGAATTTTTAAACTCTATAGTAGAAGACAATTATTCTAATAGGTTTATAAAGGTATTAAAAGATTGCTTCTTGGAGCAGGAAGAAGCTCCTGATTTAGTTACATTAAATTTTTCTGTGTTGTCTCAAGAAATAGACAGCAATAATGAAGTTCTAAATTCATCATTACTGCTAGGCTTAAAAGTTCTAGATGTCGAAGAAATGTTGATGTATTCTTTAAAAGAATATAATACCGACAACAATAATTTTAGATTTTTGATTAATGACTCTGAGTCTGCAAATTCCCAATATAACTCTAACTCAATTAGAAGATTAGAAAAAACAATTCCTGCTTTAAAACAAATACGCTCATTGCACGACTTTGTTAGAGAGCCAGATTTTATAAGTTCTAATCTTAAAAAGCCATTATCTTCTGGTTCAAAATATAACGAAGTGGTTGCTTATAGATTAGAAAAGGTCGGCGGTAACACAACTGGTGATGCATTTACACAAAATACAATACAAAACTTTTGGTTTTTAAACTTAGAAGACGTAGAAGAATTTCAATTCTATGACAATCAAGTTAAGTATGGCGAAGAATATACATACAATGTTTACAAGTATGTATTCATTGCTGGAATAGAATACGAATATAACGGATTGGTTTTGTCAAGAACAATATCTAAGTTAGATTCCGATTGGTGCCTTGAAATGTTTAACCCAGAAACAGGCGAATCAGCATCACCATTCTTTGAATCAGAACAGATTTCCGATCTGGGTAACACATTCGCCTCGGACGCACAAATAAAATCCTCACAGCAATATGTGGCAGATGTCAGCTTGGTCTCTAGACCATCGATAAAAATAGTTGAAGTGCCTATTTTTACAAAAAGCGTAACAATCTTGGATGCCCCTACTAATGCTGTTGGGGTAAAACCGTTTTACTATCTTGATAGTGGAAACAAGGTTGGTTTCAAAAATAGATATTTGGAATTTTTGCCTTCCACTTTTCCAACTGCAATGAACTCTAGTGAAGAAGAATATAGAAATACTTTCTTGCAATCTTATGATTTATTAGAAAGCGAAGACTTGCCTTTTACATCAACTTCGATGCCAGTTGAATTACAAATTTACAGATTATCTGAGCGACCCAATTCAATAGAAGATTTTGACAACAATCTTTTAAATTCCGTTTCTTTAAAAATTCCAAATAATGACTATCATTTTATTGATAAAACAGTAGTAGACAAGATCGCAGTAAATAAAAAATATTACTACTTATTCAGAATAGTAAATGAACTGGGTAGTCCTGCCTATAACTCACAAGTTTTAGAAACGACACTCACCGATGATGGTGGATATAAGTTTGCGACTTTTGAAGTAATTTTTGAAAATGAATTGAAACCGGAGATTTTTTCTAATCCAATAAAGAAATTCAAAAAACTTTTCAACATTGTTCCAAACATGAAAAACATCATCGTAGACGATTCGGAAGTTGATTATAATCAAAGAGCATCCCAGCAAATCCAGAATGTTAGTTTTGGTGACAAACGAGAAGATCTTGTGTGGGACAAAAAATACAAATTGAGAGTAACATCGAAAAAAACCGGCAAGAAGCTGGATATAAACTTAACATTTAAATTGAATAGTTAATAAACAAAAAGACAACTATTTATTTTCAAAGAGGATACAAAATGGCTTTTTTAGACAATAGTGGAGATATTATTCTCGATGCTGTGTTGACAGATCTGGGAAGAAAAAGAATGGCAGAGGGTAATTTTCGGATTACTCAATTTGCTCTAGGGGACGATGAGATTGATTATAGTCTTTATAATAAAGACCATCCATCAGGTTCTGCATATTATGATTTAGAAATTTTACAAACTCCCGTCTTTGAAGCTTTTACTAGAACAAACGCAAACATCAACTATGGTCTTTTAAGTTATAATGGTAGGGATGATTTGTTGTACTTACCAACTATCAAACTAAATCAACTAAGACCTGCCGCAACAAATTCTTTAAATTTACATAACAGTGTTGGCTATATTGCCGTTAACCAAGAAACTTATGACGAATTGAAAGATGCGTCAGCTATTGGTGATGAAAATAAAATAGCTATAGCCGGAACTGCTGGAATTACAAATGACGGAGGAATCACATTAAATGGAATTACCTCTAAGAAATTTTATCTTTTTGAGACTGGGCTAGACTCAACAAACGATCCTGCTAGAACTCAAGAAAACCAAGTTAATTTTATCACCCAGTATGGACTAATGGACAATGAGTTTACCATTTCTTGCGACAAGAGATTTATTACAGGTCTCCAAGGCATTTCTCAAGATTCAACTTTTGCATTCCCTCAGTCTAATCAGTCTAACATTGATTTGAAATTGAATTCTAATGTTCTTTCTCCAACCAGTACAATGTCCCTAGATCATCACTCAGATTATGTAATTGGTTCAGTTTTAAATCAAGTATATCTTTCTACAATGCAAACAAGCGATTTAAACTTTTCAACAATTAATGGACCAAGAGCCAGAGCCACTGCATTTTTTCCAAAAATTGCTCCAAAACTTATCTCAAACGCAAGTTCAGCAGCAACCCCGGCAGACTTTGCATTATACGGTAATGTGAATCAGGATTTATTTGGAGATGGCAATACATATGATTACTTAGATACAGTGGTCTATGTTCGCGGAAATACTACGGGTGTAACAACTCAGTTAATTTTGAGAATTATAAGAGCAAATACTATAGCATAACGGAGTAATTAATGCCAGTTCAATATCAACCATTTAATACATCACAGGATGTAACCACGACTAAAACAATTTTACACGAAGTAATTCCAATTACTGGCTCAATTGTCAGTGGAACATATTCAGAAGGAAACATTAAGAACTACTCTCATGGTATGTTTCAGTCAGTTTATGATTATCCCTATCTAAGCTCCTCTGCAAACCACATTTTTGATATTACTGTTGGCTATGATGAAACTTCAGGGCTTAGTGGTTCTGGTACTCAAAACGCCAAAAAGATTAATCTTTACAACCAATATGCTCAAGTTCTTTTGGGATACACCGGAAGCACAACCGATGGTGTTCGTAAGTTTGAAAGAGATTTAAATCTAGATGGTTCAGGAGCTATGAAAGAAGTTGTCTTTATTAACTTCTCTCGTCTAATCACAAAAGACCAGATAAAGAAGGGTTCTTTTTCCCTCAATCTTGGAACCGGCTCCGCTTATACTGCGCCATTTGCTGGTGACGTTCTTACCTTGGCAGATTATCAAGCTACTGAAAGAAGCGGCTTTGTTGGAGGAAATCCCGGTGGTGATTACGGTATTCTTTACACAAGCTCTACTGGAATTACAAATGACTCAGGAGTTGGAAATGTCTTCTATCAAGCTGGCATAGCGATTGTAACAGCATCTGTGTTTGCTTCCCCAATTGAAATGAATTCAGCAGGCGAAGATTTTGAAGCTGTGTTGACTGGCTCAGCCATCTCTGGTGCCTGTGACGCATTCCGTCACAGAGTGGATAATATATCTTTCAATAACAACACAGAGATCAATTCAAAAATATACTTCTGTAGAGTTCCACACAACCGTTTCAACTACAGTTCAAACCCAACTTATGTTAGTGGTGCTCTTATGAGAGTCAAAGATACATCTGAAGATCAGCCAATTTCATACATTACAACAATTGGACTCTACTCTTCCACAGGCGAGCTTCTTGCAACAGCCAAGCTTTCAGAACCACTACGCAAAGATCCAACTAACGAACTAACATTACGCGTCCGTCTTGATTACTAGGAGGTCAAAATGCCTTTTAGGAAATTCTCAGACACCGACATAATAAGAAACACCGCCATAGCTTATCCAAAGGTCGAGTTTTTTATTTACGATAGTAAGGTTTATTACAATAGTAAACCAGATCAAGGTGGACAATTCAACAAAGTATATTCGTCAGAAGTTGGTTCAATAAACCTGTATGAATATAATATAGATAAACTTGATGGAAGCAATGATTTTATCTATCCGTTTATTACAAAACAGTCTGCTGGTGCTAGTTTTAAAACTGTTGGGAAAGTCTCCTATTCAAATGAGTTTGTTTACGGAGATAGGATAACGAGCAGCTACCCCATGACTGCTAGTATAACCAGAGAATATATGGTAAATCCATCTGGTCGTTCTACGGGTATTAATGCTGCCACTGGAGAAACTTTTCAAACTGCCCCAACTTACAGACATTTTTATGCACTTAAGAATAGATTAAACTTTCTTGGACAGCGCAGTCCACACTATCTTGTTTCTTCATCTTTTGGAAACAAAAATACACAAACAATAAATTTAATTTCTATTCCATCGATTGCTTATGGAACCCAAATAGATCCCGGCTCTGTATCTCTTAAATGGTTTCTAACTGGTTCATTAATTGGAGAACTTCAGGATACTAAGCAAAATGGAGAATTAATACAGGTCGGACCAGAAGGGTCTGTAGGTTCTGGTTCAGTGGCAGGGGTTGTGCTATACGAGGAAGGGTTTATACTATTAACAGGATCTTGGGATTTAAGTTCTGAAACTATTGGTTTAATTTCTGGCTCTGCTGATACAGAGCCAACATGGCTTTTGTATGGAGCGGGAGCCAAAGATGGTGTATCTTCTACAACAACAAGCAACAGTTACGTTTCTGCTTCTTTCGATATGTCTTTTAAAGGACACACAGAGACACAGGTTCTTACAATGTTTGCTCATGCAGCCCGTAGTCAAGCAAACTTTTCAAATAATCCTACATACATTACCCATGGTCAAACAAAACTAGCTCTAACATCTTCAGGAATTTTTGAAGAAAACTCAAATAGAACAATCAAGAACACAGTATCATCCAGTTTTGAAGGATATGAAGCACCGTTCAAGAGACAAGTATACATTTCCAGAATTGGGGTGTATGATGAAAACAAGAATCTTATAGGTGTTGCCACTCTTTCAAGTCCTGTATTGAAAGAAGAAACACAAGATTTGTCATTTAAGATTAAGTTGGATATATGATTTTAGGAATTGACGTATCGACAAGCATAACAGGCTTTGCGATAGTAGATAATGATGGAAAGATAGTGCTTTCCGAAGCGTGTGACCTTCGCAAGAACAAGGATTTTTTTTCCAAGTGTCTTACCATGCGTGAAAAAATTCTAGACCTATGTGATAAATATTGCGGTATAGTTAACGATAATCAAGGCATCACGCACATTTACATCGAGCAACCCTTCACATTCTTTAATTCTGGTGGTTCGTCGGGCAAGACAATGGCAGCCCTCCAGCGCTTCAACGGAGTAGTATCTTGGATGGTCTACGAGTGTTTTGAGATTGAACCACGCTATCTGGGGGCGACACAGGCGCGTAAATTAGCAGGAATCAAAGTGCCCCGAGGCGAAAAAGCGAAAGAAGTTGTTATGGAGCACCTACTCGCTACTGACCCAGATTTTACAATTGAGTACACCAACAAGGGAAATCCAAAGCCACAAGAGTTTGACAGAGCCGATGCGCTCGTAATCGCGAGAGCGGGGCTAAAAGATCTTGCAGAAGAGTGATCAACATGTTACCTTACAAGCATGAACAAGACAGTCGCAAAGAAGATTCTGTATGAAACGCTTGGGCACTTCTCAGACAAGGGCTCAGAACTTCTTTTCTCGTGTCCTGCGTGCGGTCACCACAAGCGCAAATTCTCTGTCAACTTGGACAAAAATGTGTTTAAGTGTTGGGTTTGTGATTATCACGGTCGTAACATTAGGCGCATTATTAGACGCTTTGGTTCGTATATCCAACTACAGAAATGGGACCAGATTACAGACCGGAGCGATATTACACGGTTTGCTGAACTCTTTATGGACGAGCAGTCTGGAGAAGGTGAAGCAAAAATTGAACTCCCGCAACAATTTGTAAGTCTTACAAACAAGAATCTACCACTATCTGCCAATCGCGCCTTGCGTTATTTGAAAGAGCGAGGTATAACACAACAACAGATTATTCGCTGGAAGATTGGTTTCTGTTACGACGGCGAGTATGGCGGCAGAATTATCATTCCGTCTTTCGGAACTAGCGGTTATCCAAACTATTTCATTGCTCGATCATATGTCGGACATGGAATGAAGTACAAGAACCCACAGGCTTCCAAAAATGTAGTGTTTAATGATCTATTTACAAACTGGAACGATGACCTTGTAATTGTTGAAGGAGTATTTGATGCAATTAACGCAGGAAACGCTGTGCCTATCTTGGGGTCTACACTACGGACAGACTCCGACTTACTACGAAAGATTGTACGAAATGACACCCCGTGCTACATCGCCCTCGATCCTGACGCGGCTGACAAAGAGCGTCGCATTATTCAGACGCTTTTGCGCTATGATGTGGAACTCTACAAAATAGATGTGACAGGCTATGAAGATGTGGGTGCGATGCCACGAGAGATCTTTCAAGAACGAAAAGCAAAAGCTACATTTATCGACAGAGATAACTACTTATTGCTAGATTTGCTATCGGCGGTATAAATATGAATCATACTTTCACCAGAGAACAAATAAAAAGAATTATTATTGAAGAACTGCAAAGAGATGAAAGAGAAGAAGTAGAAGAAGAAGTTGACGATCTTATCGACTCTTATCTTTCTCTTTCTGAAGAAAAGAAAGGTGGCTTTTTTACTGATCTCTTAAACTTAATCAAAGGACAGCCAGAAGAAAAACAAGAAGAAATGGCTGAAATTGCTTTGATGAAAGTCCAATCAAGAAGAGATGCCTTGAAAAAGTTAGGCGTTAGTGTAGCTGCTCTCGGTGCTGCAGTAGGCGCAGGCAGCTATATGAAGCATCTTGAAGACTTGGCTTTTGCTGATAAAAGAAAACATAAAGCAGCCGCAGAAAAGTTTCGATCTGGTGAAGGATATGAAGGTCCAGATTTTGCGAATCAAGAGCAATATTATAAAGAAAACTACAATTTTGAAATAAACGACATTGAATCTATTGATAATTTTCCAAAAGATTCTGAAGAGGCTATCATAGCCTCTTTCAGGACTATTCCTACAAAGTATTTTATCTCTTATCAGGCTTTAGCAGACAAACCTATTCCTAAACTTAAAACTAATAGTGGCGGCAATTACTTGGGTCGATTAGCAAAGTTTTTTGATGAAACTCCAAATAAGCCTGAAATGTTATACAACATTTACAACGATTACACTAAAATTGGACAAGTAGGTTTTAATCCCGAACAAGCCGCAATTGAAGTGCAAGTAGGTCGTCAGCCGTTAGTGGTTCAGCCGCCAGAGTGGACAATTCTGTTTACTTTTATCACTACAGCAATGGCATCTTTAGACGAGAAAGATAGAGAAAAGTTTGAAAATCTTGTTGTATCTTCAGAAGAAAGAAGATATTTTCTAACTCCTCGTGGTCAAAAAGCCGCTGTTGATTATGGATACGAGACTGGGAAAGCTGGTAAACAGATTGATAAATCAAAATCAGCTTATAAATTTGCACAATCACTTGTTCAGCGTGGCTATAATGCTGGTGTCAAAGGCGAACCTAACCCCGGATTACCCCGTCGTGGAGATGTAGAAAGCCCTTGACAAATATCTCCAATGCGTTATATTAATGATGGAGGTAATGATGAGCAAGGTATTCAAGATTTGCTTCGGACTTGCTATGTTCGTAGTGTTTTACTTTATTGGATGGGTGGCAACTGCCACAATCCACTCATACTTTGCACCGGCAGATGTGCCAGAGCAAACTTTGAGTATTGAAGAGTTGGCTTCTGCATTTGAGCAGCAACATGAAAACGCTACACCTTGGGAGACTTGCGAACAGGAGGTTGAATGAAAATCGCACATATTGCTGATACTCACATTAAGAATCTGAAGTATCACGAAGACTATCGCAACTGCTTTGGGCAGATGTACGAAATTCTGCGCCAGCAGGATGTAGATTACATTGTTCATTGCGGTGACATTGCACATACTAAGACACAGATCTCCCCAGAGTTTGTGGAAATGGCGTCTGACTTTTTCAGTAGTCTTGCAAGCATTGCTCCAACCTATATTATTCTCGGTAACCACGACGGCAATCTAAAAAACAGCAGCCGTCAGGACGCTATTACACCTATTGTTCAGGCGATTGACGATCCCGCCATTCACCTACTAAAGAACGCAGGCGAGATCGTAGTCGATGACGAACTAACCCTCAACGTCCTTTCAGTGTTTGACCGAGACAATTGGGTAGATCCTTCAGACCCAGACAAGATCAATATTGCCCTTTACCACGGCGCAATTTCCAACTGCCAGACAGACGCAGGCTGGACTATGGAGCACGGCGAGGATAATCTCTCAATCTTTGAAGAGTTTGATTTTGCTATGCTTGGCGACATTCATAAGCGCCAGTTCTTGGATAAGGAGCGTCGTGTCTACTACGCAGGCTCTACAATCCAGCAGAACCACGGAGAGGAAGACGACAAGGGCTTTTCTATTTGGACTATCAACTCCAAGGACGATTGGGAGATCGAGCACTTTACGCTACAGAACCCTCGTCCATTCATCACAGTTGAATTAACCGCAACAGGTAAGATTCCACGCAATGCATCTGTGCCAACAAATGCTCGTCTGCGACTTGTAAGTGACAACAATCTGCCCCTCGATGTGATGCGCAAAGCAGTCGATGTTGCCAAGCACAAGTTTGGTCCAGAGTCTATCTCTTTCCTTAACCGAGCAGCAGGAAAGCGCGGCGACGTTGAAGACTTGACCGATGGACTTGGAGCACAGAATCTCCGAGATCCAGAAGTCCAGCAGGAATTGATCTCAGAGTATCTCAAAGACTATCAGGTTAATTCTGACACTCTATCAAAGGTCTACGAACTGAACTCAAAGTACAACGTTCAAGTTGAGGCAAAAGAAGACATTTCTAGAAACGTCAATTGGGAACTCGTCAGGTTTGAATGGTCCAATCTATTCAACTATGGAGAGAACAACTCTGTTGATTTCAATAATGTAAACGGAATCGTCGGCATTTTTGGCAAGAACTTCTCAGGCAAGTCTTCCATTATTGACGCCATTCTCTTTACAATGTTCAACACAACCTCCAAGAACGAGCGTAAGAACGTCAACGTTGTAAACCAGAACCGCGATTGGGGCGAAGGTAAGCTAACAATTATTATTGATAACAAGACCTACACAATCCACCGCAAGGTCACCAAGTATATAAAGAAGAGCAAAGACGGCGAAAGTATTGAGGCAAAGACCGAACTGGACTTCTCGGTCTATGATGCCGTGCTTAATGAAACTACTTCGCTAAACGGCACAACTCGCAACGAAACCGATGCAGCAATCCGTCGCCACTTTGGAACAATTGACGATTTTCTTATCTCTTCTATGTCCTCACAGCATGGTGCTCTTGACTTTATTAACGAGGGCTCAACCAAGCGTAAGGAAATTATTGCCAAGTTCTTAGACCTTCAGTTCTTTGACAAGAAGTTCAAGCTAGCCAAAGAGGATTCTATTTCGTCCAAGGCGCTCGTAAAAAAGCTAGAAGGGCGAGATTACAAAAAAGAAATTTCCGAGGCTCAGGAAGCCTTTGAGAGCTTTAAAACTGACATTTCTATGGCAGAGGCAGATGAAAAACTACTAGAAACAAAGCTGGCAACCCAGCAGGCTCTTCTGCTAGAAGTTTCACGTAAGATTACAGACATTCCAACAGAGGCTATTGATATCTTCTCTGTTCAGTCTGAGATCAAAAAAACAAAAAATCAGATTATCTCATTGTCCGATACTGTCATTGAAGATGGTGAGACACTACTTAAGGAGCGAGAGCGTATTACAAAGATAACCGATCTAATGGATAAGTTAGATTACAGCAGTCTTTGCAACTCTCTCACAACAATTGAAGAATCAGAACAAAAGCTGGCAGGCTTTACGAATAGTTTGGAGATTGCGACAGAGAAGAAGAAATTACTTGAAGATATACCGTGTGGCTCCTCCTACCCTGCTTGTAAGTTTATCCGCGATGCTCATGTTGCTTCGGCAACAATTCCAGAAGTGGAATCTAGAGTGGACGAACTTAGAGACCTACTAGATGGTTTCAATCCTGAGATTGTTAGAGATCATCTAGACAAGTATGGCAAGCTTGAAACAAAGCTAGTAAAAACTCAGGGTCTTGTAAAAGATCTTGAGCTTTCGGTAGAGAGAAACAAAAGTGCAATTGAGCGACTTAACAGCAAGATGTTAGAACTCAATGCAAAGCAACTCAAGTATAACGAAAACAAAGAAGCAATTGAGAACTTAGAAAAATTATTAAAGGAGAAAGAAGTTTATGCCAAACAAATCAAATCACTTGAGACAGAAAATAAATCAAATAACCAGAAGAAGATTGATCTTTACAAATCACTTGGCTCAGAAGAGCAGCGACTCGAAAACCTCAACCAAGCAAGACTAGAGTTCGAGACAATCCAATCGGAGTATGCAGCGTATGACCTATTCCTGCGCTGTATGCATCCGAACGGAATTGCTTACGACATTATCAAGCAGAAACTACCAGTAATCAACGAAGAGATTGCAAAGATTCTATCAAACGTCGTAGACTTTGAGATTTTCTTTGAGACATCTGGTAACAAGTTCGACATTTTTATCAAGCACCCCAAGCACGATGCTCG
>Ga0099849_1000122_pt1 | contig 31638 bp, 34 predicted proteins | sample CB_VirMetaG_4_FD_78177 | JGI IMG/M metagenome (GOLD analysis project Ga0099849, IMG submission 78177) | Freshwater to marine saline gradient viral communities from Chesapeake Bay - CB_1508_1M Viral MetaG | ecosystem: Environmental > Aquatic > Marine > Coastal | place: USA: Chesapeake Bay... | reverse complement strand
TTTTTATTTTCTTTATAGATTTTACAGTTCGTTCCATGCCACCTCTTGTACATTGGGTAAGTGATTTGTTTTTGGCAGTGTTCACAAACAACTTGTTTGTGTTTCTTCCCATAACGGGGAGAGTTTTTACCTATTCTCTGAGACGCCAACTCAGAAAGATGTTTTTTGGTTTCATCTGAATGAGTTCTTCCGTAAAATGGATTATTTTCACCAGACATTTTATCACTCATCTTCTTTCTATGTTCAGGTGAAGAAACGATTTGTTTATGTTTCTCCCGAACTTCAGGGTTTGACATCGGGTTAGAAAATCCATAATGTCCTTTACCATAAAATGGATTGTTTTCACCTGAAGTAAGATGTGAGTAGTGTGATCTTATTCTATCATAAGAATTGACATTTTTACATCTAACACCATTACCATTACTACGTTTCATATTATAAAAGGCATAACACATTTTCTGCTTTAATTTTCCCTCCAACATTTTCAGAAGAAGATGGTGACAGACAAAATGTTCTCTTGGTGTTAAATATACTTTGTTTTCTGGTTCTTCTCCTCCACCTAATGATTTAGGTATAATATGATGACATTCAGTAATTTGAGGAAGTTTCCTAAGATTTGCCTTATTAATAATACGGAAATAACAATCAGTATACTTATTGGATAAAAACAAGGTTCTGGACTAAACTATTATTATTTAGTCCAGAACCAACTTTCACATAGATTTGATAGTATCTGAAGGTAATAACTCAGTAACGGATTTCCATTCATAACCATCTTCAGTATCTACTAAAAACTTATGTTCACCAGAACATCTAATAGTTTCTCCATCCTCCAATTCCAATTCATAAACATCTTTGTCGGTAAAATGGAAAGTGTGAGTAACTGATGAATAACCAAACATAGTTCTCACTTTGTCACCAACTTGAATAGATTCAATAGGAATAGAACCATTTTCTGTTTGTATCTTAGTTCCCGCAACTAAACAACCCCCACCCATTTCCTGCATAGGAACATATTGTCCAATTACGGAATATACGTGGTTAGTCACAATCATAGGAATGTTTGCTTGACCCAACTTCAAAGTTAGCATTCTGAAAGCACCCTTTACAAGTTGTGATTTGGTCATATCACGAACTTGCTTATCATCTAATGCATCTTTAATTTCTTTATCTGTAGAAAGCATACCCAAAGAGTCTAACACAAACATACAGGGTTTGCGTTCTTCTACAGGTTTCTTTAAATAAATATCAACTGCTTTTAGTGCTTTACTACGAAACTCTTCAATCGTAACTACATTAACAACGACAGTTCTTGATGTATCAACTCCACGACTTTCCAAAAGAGATTTAGTGATGGCAGCCTCAGTATCAAAATATAGACAGTAACTATCTGGATTACTATCAAGAAAATTTTTAACAACAGCGAGAGAGAAGAAAGTTTTGCCAGTAGAAGACTCCCCAGCAATGGCAGTAATCTTATTCCCAGATACACCACCAAATATACTACCTGAAACCAATGCATTAAAAATGTACGAACCTGTATCAACATAAGTCTCAGTTTCATCGATATCTGATGCGATTTTAGTATAATCTCCTCCAATTTCTTTTACAATATCTTTTAAAAAATCCATTATACGAAAAAGTCCTCCAAAGTAATTGTTTTTTCCACTCTCCAACCAATTGAATCCAAAATAACTTTCATTGGATCGAGAAATGCTTTTTCAAATTGTAACTCATAATCAATATATTTGTCGAGATTAAGTTCTTTTGGAAAATCTTGAATAAATGAAATTACATTTTCACCTATTGGATTTGGAACTTTCAAATAACAAAACTTAATTTTTTCTCCATTTTGTATAGATGCATACTTCTTGTCTAATTTTTTTTGTTTAATTAAGTAATTATATATAAGTGCTCCTCTAGCGTGAATTGGTGTTCCTTTTCCATAAATTGTAGAAGACGATTTATGCTTAGAAACATCAGAAACTGTACGGGGAAATGAAATTTCTTCAGGAGAAAGACTATTAAAAATTGCTCTACAATTATCTATGTAAGAAATTACTTCATCTTCAGTTTTACTCATTACAATTTCCAATCCATCTTTAATCATCTTACGACAAGGTGCTGGAGTAGAAGATTTAACAGCTTCGATACCCATAATTTTAAGTTTAGGACTTTCATATCTAACGCCTTCACTATCCCACACATTAAGAATATAACGCTTCTTTGCAGTCCAAATACCACTATCAGCAATATTCTCTCTTTTCATTTGCATTTTTTGTTCATATGCCGAAACATACTCTGCAAGTTCCTGATAACTAGCGTCGATAAACGGTTCCAATTTATCTTTGCAGATCTTATCAAGTATATCCACAATTGCTGCTTTATTGTCAGATTTATTACTAAAAAATTTAGTAACAAGAGGTCCAAGATTAAGATAAATTGAATCAGTGTCAGATGCAATGACATAATCTACATCTTTTGTTTTTAAAAGATTATTTAGATAATCATTCATTTTGTTTTCAATCCATCTAATAGATACTTGTCCAGATAATGTAATTGCTTCTGCATTTGCAAGTTTGTAGTATCTAAAATATTGATTGCCAATAGCACCATAAGCAGAATTCAAAGAAATCTTTTTTGCCATCTGAATATTATTACATCTAGCAATTTCCTTTTCTAGTGCTTTGGTGGGAGTCTTCTCGTATTTTTGCTTTGCTTCAAGCATTTTCTTCTTAAAGATTTTACGTTCCCCATACATCTTTTCCATTAATTCTGGAAGAAATCCACGAACATCTTTACGATACATTGCCCCATTAGGACATACTGCGTATTCCTTATATTCACTAAAATCAATTTGATTGTTAAGAATTTTTTCTACAGAAACAGATGGATGTTTATTTTCCATCAATGTTTCTGGAGAGACATTATACATCATAATCAAATGTGGATATAGAGAATTAAGATCAAAACTTACAACATACTCATATTTTCCAGGTATAGGTTCTTTTACATAAGCACCAGCATACTTATCATTTTTTATGGACCTATCTTTTTTTGGAATTACAATATTTTTTTTCTTTAAGTAATTAAAAATAATACAATCCCACATACGAACCTGATAAAAAACATCTTCATAATTAACTTTAGCATCATACGCCATAGTAAAACAAAGTTCTATTAACTTCATTTTATCTTCAAGTCTATCTACAAGCTCTACGTCTTTTATGTTATAGTCTATAAATTTTTGCCAGTTTTGCGTATAAAAGTCTTTAAATGTTTCATATTCAGAGTGGTCAAGTTTTTTCTCTCCAAGTTCAACAAAAGCAATATGATCAAGACGATAACTTTCTTGATTTGTGTAAGTAAATTTCTTATACAAATCCAAATAATCAATCACAGATATTCCTGCTATTTTATAAGAAATTTGATTTCTTCCAGCTATGACCATTTCTTTTTTGAAAATGCTTCTCCAAGGAGACAAACGATAAGCTTCTTTTTCACCAAGAACTCTTTCTATCCTCCCAGCAATATATGGTATATCGTAAAGTTCGCAGTTCCATCCAGTAACAACATCTGGAGTATATTCTTCCCAAAAAGAGAGGAACTTATGTATTAAATCAATTTCATCTGAACATTGATAATATGCAACATCTTTACGAGTATTGTTATATGGTCTAGATCCAAAGCAAACAATTCTTTTTGTCGCATAATTCTGAATGGTAATAGCTAAGAGTTCTTCTGCACAGTCAAAAACATTAGGAAATCCACCTTCAGATGCAACCTCAATATCAATAGTAACTAATCTTATTTTATTAATATCAAATTTTATTTCATCTTCTGGATATTTTTCAGAAATGTATTGTGCTTTGTAGTTATCATTACCATAAATTGGAAATCCATCAACAAATTCATATTTTTTAAAAAATTCTTTGCAGTCTGATATTTTTCCAGGTTTTATTGGCTCTACATTTTTTCCATCCAATGTTTTATATTTACTTTCTTTTTTAGTTGGAACATAAAGTGTTGGAGAGTATTCTTCCTCTAATGAAAAATACTCTCCATTTTCATACCCTCTAACAAATATTTTATTAAATTTTTCATAAACATTGGTATAAAATCTCATTTAATCAATTTCAAATATTCATCTAAAAGATTTTTACTTGGTTCAGTAATTGTAAGAATTTTATCTGACATAATCATAAATTCGCTCTCGTCAGTATATTCTCTTATCCATTTTTTCATTTCATAATTTCCAGATCCAGATACAGATAATACTTCATATGGATTTGTAATTCTACAATCAGGTTGCCCAATATCTGCAACAACTTCAGAAATTTCTCCAACTAAAATTTTATTATTAGTCAATAAAATTACTTGAATTGTCGGTTCCTCGATCATCTGGTCTATAGACATTGTGGTTTCTTCCATTTATTTTTTCCTCATAAGATTTTTTAATAGAATCAATTGGTTCTGTAATTGCAACAATCCAATCTTTATCAACAATGACATCATCATCTTTTGATAATGATATCCATTTATAGAAAATAACCTCGTGCTTTGTATTTTCTTTTTCTTCCAAGAGAACTTCTGATTTTTTAATTTTTAGACAATAAGGATCTTTAAAAAGATAAGAAACAAGATTATCTTCGGAATCTCTAAATTCTTTTACATCAGAAATTACTTCTTCACCAGACTTTAATAAAATAAGTTTTACCGTCATTTTTAATAAATATTTTCCCTCTTATATTATAAGACATAAAAAGAGGGGAGTCAATGGTTTTTGCCATTCTCCCCTTTGCGGCGACGATACTTAGTTATTTAGAGATAATCTTTCCTTTTATGTTTTTCTGGAATAACCTTACCAAGAACAATTGTCAAAAGCCCATCCTCAAAATCAACTGATCTAACTTCCGTTTCATCAGAGAGTGTCCAAGTACGTGTAAATGACCGTTGAGCAAGACCTTTATGTAAGTAGTCAGTTTCGGTTTCTTTGTCTTCTTTTTGTCCTTCCACAAAGAGTTTTCCGTCTTGAGTATAGACAAAGACTTCTTTCTTTTTGAATCCTGCAAGTGCAATTTCTAAACGAGATTCTACATTACTTACTTGTACAAGATTGTATGGAGGATAATTAGAAGTTGTTTCGTGAATATTAAATAAACGATCAAAATAATCTTCCATTCCAATACCATTACGAACAATTTTATCCATAAGGTCAGGAAGTTCTCTATGAGAATATCTTGTGAGATTAGTCATTTTGCTTCTCCTTTGTAAGCGAGATTTGATTAATAATGAACCCTTTCGGCATCCATCATTAATTATATATCAATCAATAAAATTTAGTAAAGTTCGGCATTCTCTACTTATTAACTTTCTTTTTGGATTTCTTTTTTTCCAATGTTATATTTTGTTTCTAAAACCCAATCATTTTTTTCTTTATAAGACAATACTTTTATTTGATTTAATGGAGCTATATCAGTAATTTTATCTGGAGAAACAACACTAATAAGACCCCAATCAGAAATTAACTGAATGATTCTATTTCTTCTTTGAATGTCATTAAGTGTAAGATTTGCGTGTTTTCCATCTAAAGCAAATAATTCTTTAAAATGGACAAGATAGTATTTTCCCCTTTTGTGTAAAATATGACAGGATTGATATATTTTCTTTTCCTTTCTTGAAGCAACTCCAATTCTAGTTAATGTTTCACGAACTTTAAGAAAATCATCAGGTTCATTTAAAATCACTTCAACCATTTGCTCTGGTGTCCATTTAATTTCAGGTTCTTTAATTGTACTCATTTTTGTCCTCCGACATCAAATTTAGATTTAATAAAATTAAGTTGTTCTTTTGTAAGAATTTTCAGAGCTTGTTTTGCCTTTTCATTATTATAACCATAATATTTTTTGACATAATCAAGATCTTTAATTGACTCTTGACGAATCCAAGGAGAAAATCTTTTTCTTTTTCGCAAACTATTTATAAAGAAATCATATTGCATCTTTTTTGGTAAAAAATAAAACATATTCATTTCATTTGCAAACATAATTGCATCAATATGTCCAGAAAGACAACGATTAATAATATACGGAGGATAATTTTTTTCTGATGAGGGATTTTCATTAATTAAATTTTTTTTTGTGTTATTGATTGAATTTAACCAATCTTTCAATTCATACATCATAATTCAAAAGTAAAAGTTCCTTTCTTTCTTGTTGATTTCTCATGTAATCCCCAACTGATCTCATTGTGTATGTGTGAGTATATTCATATGCTTTCCACTTATCTAAAGAAAATCTATTTTTTACCAATTGATTTGAATTATAACTAATCATCATATTCAATTCAGACAAGTTACAATTTTCAGAAAATTTATCGTGATCAAAATGTTTATGCATTTCTCCATTTTTTCCATAGAGATTATCCTTAATGTCGTATGGAGGATCCAAATAAATAAAAGAATTATTAAAGCAATTTTTTAAAACATCTTCATAAGAAGTACAAGATATTTCCCAATTACTAATAATGTTTGAATATTCTGAAAGAAATCCTATAGATCTTTCGGTAAAATTATGATCTGATGCTTGCGAAGAAAAACTTGATGCTTCAGTAAGTCCAGAAAAAGAACACTTATTAACTACATAAAAAGCAATTGCTCTTTCAAAATCATTTTGATTAGCATCATTAATAACAAGTTTTGCATCATTAAAAATAACTTTTGCTTTATCGGGTGTTGAATTTTTTTGTTTAAGATCTAAAATTTTAGATGATAGTTCTTTACCATTACATTGAAGTACTTTCCAAAAATTTATTAAGGGTTTATATAAATCACTTACTTTTATTTTTAAGTTTGGATAATTTTGAGATATAAAAATTGAAACACTTCCACCACCCAAAAAAGGTTCATAAAAATACTCACAGTTATCAAGATTTGGAAAATACTTACTCATTTTTAATATTGCTCTTGTTTTACCTCCAGCATATCTCAGAGGAGTTTTAAGTTTGCTCATAATCAGATTTATTATATTTTAAGTATTCAAGAAAAGTCATTTTCATTTCTTTTTGAGTCATCCCACAATGAAAAGCAGCTTCTGGGAGATTCATAGTTGCTCTAAAAAGACCTTCATTTGCTTCTTTAACGTTTTCTGGAGTTGTTCTTTTTTTATTAAGTTTTAGTTTTTCGTAATTTGGTCTAATCATTTAAATTTACACTCAACCATTAACTCTGTTAATGCTGCTAAGAGGTTAATTTCTTGATCACAAACAAATGCAGACTGATATTGATATTTTGCAATAATCAAAACACAAGCAGCAATGCTTGGTCCATCCAAATATTTGTAAAGAGAATCATAAACCAACCTTAACATTTTTTCTGGGTCATTATCAATATTAGATGCTACCCAACTTCTAACTTCTGAAAAGTTTTTATCTTTAAGATTTTTAATTAAAGGCTCAATCCTAATATCAGAAATAGTAGAAAGAATACCAGTATCAATCTTACCAATAGTAGAATAGTGTTGTAAAACATTTAATAAACTTCTAATATCAGGAAAATGGTTTTTAACTAATTCAAGAATTACTTTTTTTTCATAATCTACTTTTTCTTGATCTAATATATAACAAACTCTTTTAAAAATATCCGACATCATTTGAGGTTTTTCTTCTTTTGAAATCGGAGTATATTTTAAAACAGCACATCTAGACTTAATTGGATCAATAATTTTATTAAGATTATTGCAAGTAAAAATAAAACAAACATTTTTATGAAGTTGCTCTATAACTCCACGAAGACAAAGCATTACATCATTTGTTGTTCCATCAAACTCATCAAAGAATATAACTTTCTTTTTATCACTAAACATTGAAACAGTTGTTCCAAAATTAATAACTTGATTACGAATAGTATCAAGATATCTACCCTCGGAAGAACCATTAAGGAACAAAACATCTTGTTTGGTAATATTACATAATGTTTTAATTGTTTGTGTTTTACCGCATCCTTGGCTTCCTTGAAGGATCAAATTTTGATTGAGTTGTCCATCTCTTTCAACCTTGAGAAAAAATTCTTTAATGTTTTTATTTAATACCAAATCTTCAACAGATTTTGGTGCCCACTCCTCTACCCATAAAAAAGGCTTATTTTCAGTAATTTCCATAGCAAAGTAAATATAATTTTATTATTATGAAACAAATAACAATATCAAATAGTTGAATCTGGCTCCATTGGAATAAAATAGTTTAATTTGTAATTTTCGTTTGTAAATTGAGAAATCAACTTTGAAGACATTACAACATCATAAGAAGAAGGAATAATTTTCAAATTTTCAACTTTAAAATTGAAAATAAAATCTCTATCAGTTTCTCCTACATCAATTGAATATTCAGTAGATGAGTCATTCTTTTTATCACGAACAACCAAACGAATTGTTCCATTCTCACCAATAGCAGAAAAATCGTCTAATTGATATACCGCTGCAGCTTTTTTAATTTTATCTAATTGTGAGTGTTCAAGTTGAAAACAAATATCTTTACTTGGAAGTGAAATTTCTTTATCGGGTGGAGAAACAATAACTTCAGGATCTGCAAAGAAATATTTTACTTTTCTTTTTCCTTCTCTAATAATTACATACTTATCGTTATCAAAATCTAAATCTGGATCTTGATGAAGAGAAAGACCATTTAAAAATTGATTCAAATCATAAACAGCAAAATCTTTTGGGAAATACTCATCAACTTCTGCTTCTGCAAGAATAGTCTTCATTATAGACATTGTACGAATTTTATTTCCAGATTTAACCAAAATTGACTGATTAATACTAGAAAAGTTTTTTAAAATGGAAAGTGTTTTATCAGAAAGTTTCATAGGGGTTCTTAGTTTCATTACAAAGTCCAGCAAAATGGTAAAGAAGAATACAATAATGGATTGCCTTCAGAATGTCCATCTTTGATTTACCATTCTTCTTCCCAAAACGAGAAAGATATTTAATTGCATTACTGCGACAAAATGGTTCTGCATCGCCAATACTCTCAATCAGATCAAGAGTTTGAGTTTTAGATTCTTGAGAAGTATAATGAGATTTATAAGTACTTCCAAGATATTCTTTGATTTCTTTTAGGATTTTATCTTCATTATATTTCCAAAATCCATTTTGATTTGTTATTTCATATTTTTTTGAAATATTTTTTTTATCTATATTGATCATATCATTCTCATTTACAGAGAATGTATATTCTACTCCGCTATAAGGATATTCATCCATTTTAATCAAAAACAATAAACTCTCAAAACTAGAATAGCATCTTTCAGCAAAAAGGTCAAGATATAATTTTACTAAAACCTTTAACTTTTTTAAATTGTATAACGGAATCAAATTTATCAGTCAATTCATCAACTTTGTGAGATATTACAAATACATTAGAATCCTTTACTACATATTTTATAATTTTAGTAAAATAATCAGTCCCACTCATATCAAGAGAACTATCAAAAACTTCATCCATAATTAAAAGATTTGTATTGATAGAATTTTTCATTTTTGCAATTTCTCTCCAAGTAAAAAGTATTGCAAGATTAATTCTCATTTTCTCACCCTCACTAAAACTATCATAACTAAAGTCATCGTGCATTGGAGATTTTATATTTTCTTTAAACTCTTCATCAAAGGTAAAATTAATATAAAAATCCATCATTTGCAAATACTTATTGACCTGCTGATTCATTAATGGAATATATTTTTTAATTATCTTTGCCTTAACTCCACCATCTTTCATTAAAAATTGAGAAAAATCCAAGTAATTAATTGCTTCTTTATATTTTGATTTTTTCTTAAATAGAAGTTCTTTTTCTTTTTTTAATTTTTCTAAATTTTCGTGTTCAATATTTTTATTTTTAAGTTTTTCGGAAGTCTTTTGAATTTCATATTCAAGTTCTTTGATATGTCTTTGGCTAAATGATATTTTAGTATTGTTTTGAGCAATTTCATTACTTATTTTTATAATAGTATCAGAGAGGTTTAAAAACTTTTTTTGATTTTTTTCTTCTTCTATAATCGTTGTTTCTATATCCCGAATTCCATTTTCAAATTCATTCTTTTTAACATTAAGTTCTTCAATTTTATTTAATTTAGTTTTTTCATCAATATTTTGGGTGCAAGTAGGGCAAACCGTATTATTGGCAAAAAAATTACATTGCTCTGATACTTGTGATGCTTTTTGTGTAATTTTTCCCTTCAGATTATTTAACTTTTTAAGTTTATTTGATGCGTCAGAAATTTTCTTTTGTTCTTCTGTTATATTTTTAATATTTTCATCCAAGTCTAAATTAATATTAATGAATGAATCAATTTCATCTAATAATGTTTTAATTTTTTTGTTATTTTGATCTATATCATTTTTGCCTCGTTTTTCCAATTCTTCAATGAATTTTTCTTGCATTGAAATTTTTTCTTCAATTGAGGTATCAATAATTTCTAATTCTTTTATCTTTTCATTTACCTTCTTAATTTTTTCCTTTAATATAACATTCATTGAAGAAAAGATTTTAATATCCAATAAATCTTCAACAACTTCTCTTCTATGAGAAGTTGATAATTGCATAAATGGAACAAAAGATGCACTTCCCAAAATAACAATTTGAGTGAATGATCGGTAGTTAAGTTTAAGTACTATATCTTCAAGATATTTTTGTTGATCCATTGATGAAGCACTTTGATTTTGAAGGACACCATCAATCCATATCTCAAAGATAGTTGGTTTAATACCACGAATAACTTTATATTCTTTATTTGATATTGAAAACTCAACTTCTACTACACAATCTTTTTCATTAATAGTATTAACTAATTGGGATTTGTTAATTTTACGAAATGCTTTATTAAATAAAACAAAACATAATGCATCAAGTAAAGTGCTTTTACCAGATCCATTGTGACCAACAATTAATGTATTTTCGCTTACATTCAAGAAAATTTCCGTTGGAGTATTTCCAGAAGATAAAAAGTTACGATAAGCTATTCGTTTGAATAAAATCATATTCTCTAGGAGGTATTACAAGTTCATCTTGATTAATTATAACATAATGATATCCATACATTTCACAAGTCTTTATTGCAACTTCATCTTCAACCTCTACAACCGACATTAAAGGATAATCTTCTGCTTCTAATAGTCCAGCATACCTTACAGCATCATCCTCCTCTTCAAATAGATACAAAGCTTTCTCTCCGTCCGCATCTGTTACTGCATAAGCACCTTCCTCTTCCTTTCCTTTTATTGCAAGTATATACATTATCCCAATTCTAAAGCTTCTTTATAAACTTCTCTAAGTACTTTTTTTACCATATCTTTATTTAGATCAAAATCAGATTCTTCTACATATTTATCTAAAATAGAAATAGTGTCCTCTGATGTGATTTCACTAACATCCACCGTACCATCATCAATATCAATAACTTCAACCACCTTTAAATCCAAAGGTCCAATCTTTAAAAGATCATCAATAAACTTATCAAATAAAATTTGTTTTGTTTTTTTATGAACAACTACTTTAATAATTTTTCCCCGAACATAAGAATAATCAACACCAAATACTTTATCTTCATCATAATATATTTTTTCAAACATATTAAAATAATTTTTAAAGTATTCTAACTCATAAGTTGAAGTGTCAAATATATGAAACCCTCTAGTATCATTAACATCATTCCAAAACATTTGATATGGGTTTCCAAGATAATGAATAGATCCGATATTGCTCTTTGTATGATAATGTCCAGAAAATACTCTATCAAATTTTTTAAGCCCAGAAGGATCCATTCCTTCGATTTGGATGTGTCCTGGATAAGCAGCAAACCCAGAAAGCTCTAAATGTCCAAAAACAACCTTTGCTTGTGAGTTTTTAATTAAATTGTCTATTTCTTTTTGGTTATCTTCACATATCCAAGGTAACATTAAAGTATCTAAACCATCAATACATATTTCTTTTGGTTTGGATATTGGTATTACATTCTTATATTCTTGAAGTAATAAATCTACAGAATTGATGAAATTTGTATTTTTATGATATGCATCGTGATTTCCAACTATATTATAAACAGTAATTCCCAATTCATTAAATTTATCATATACATTTCTTTGCGCCCATTCAAGAGCCCAATAGTCAATACCTTTTCTATTATCAAAAGCATCTCCAAGATGAATAACAGTTTCAATATTTCTTTCTTCTAAAATAGGAAAAAATATTTCACTGTAAAACTTTGCAAAATATTCGTGAAAAGATTTATTAGCTTTTTTAAAATTATAATGAGTATCTGTAATTAACCCAAGTTTCATTGATAAAGTTTAATATGAACGTTTTCTTTGATTGTATTATAGTCAGAATTAAATCCACTTTCATCAGAAGAAAAAACTTCTTCAAAACCACTACGCTCAATAATTTTTTCTTTTATCTCCATCTGTCTTTTCTCTCTTTGTATTCTACGCAAAAATGCATAATAAACAATTTGAGTAAAGTATGCAAAAGGATTTGTTCTATTTACATCAAACCTATCTATGTATTGAACACAATTTTCAACACCGTCGCTAATCATATCTTCCCTAAACATATAATTAACAAAATTTGGTCTATATGAAAGGTGTGTAGCAATTTTTAAAAAACAATCACCAAGATAGTTAGTAATTCTTGGTTTTTTCTCTCCTTTTTCTTTTGCTCTATCAACTTTCTTTTTATATGCAACTAATGCATCGTGAAAATCTTTATTATTTACATAATGTGGATTCTTTTTTGATTTACTCATCTTTTATATTTTACTTTGTTAAGATTATACCACATAAATTAAATACTTGACAAGTCCTCAAATAATGACTAAAATAACTCTGTGGGTTTTCAAGATATATTTTAGGAACTAGAGTTATAGAGCTTTTCTAAAATATCTCTTGCTTTAGATACTGAAGAAATGTATCCCATATCAGGGTTCAATTCAGATTTAGTTGTAACTCTATCTTTTTCTCTAAGATATTTATTATAAAGATTTATTAATATAGGCTCATCAACTTCTGTTATTGTTACAATTTTATCCATATCTAAAATAAAAATGGATTCAGTAGAAAATTTAAACCAAGGTTCAAATCTAAGTGCAGTTTTTTTAAACTCTTTTATACTTATTTCTTCAATTACTACAGGATTTTCAATCATTAAAACATTACTGTCATTCTCATCATAAGAACAGACTTTTGAAAATATTTCTTCACCAGAAATTATTTTTATTGATGCATAAAAATCTTTTTCCATTTTATTCTTTAAAATTTATTTGAATAATATCATAATTAAAATTTTCTTCATTATATATTTTTATTCTTTCTATTAAATGATTAAGAGTATAATTTTTTCTAGATTTATATGTAATATCATCTGCTATATCATACAATACTGCTTTTGTTTTATCTTTTCCTTTTCTAAGAACTCTACCAATAGATTGAAGATTTCTAATTTTTGATTTAGATGGAGAAGCGAAGATTACATTATGTAAGTTTTTAATATTAATACCTGTGGAAAAAGTTCCATAAGATGCAACAATAATTGCATTATTTTCTTTTTCTGTAATTTCTCTTACTTTTTCTCTTTCTTCTGTTTTTACACCACCATAGACAAAAAATACTTTTCTTTTGTCTTCAACTGAATTATTTATAAGTTCATATAGTGGATATCCGTGAGACTCTACTCTATTAAACAATACCAAACTATTTCCTTTTAAATCTATAACTAAATTTTTTATAAATTTATTTCTTTTATTATGATTGATTAGATATTGTATTTCTTCTTCATATTCATCAAATTTATGTTCATTATGTTTAAGAAGTAAAATTTTTATATTTAATTTTGATAAATGACCTTTATCAATTAATTCTTTTGTTTGGGTTACTTTATATGATGGGCCAAAAAGACCTTCAAGCACCCATTTATGCGTCTGTGACCCGTCTAAAGTTCCAGTAAATCCATAACGGTACTTTGTACTATGTAGCTTGGTCATAATCCCTATTAAGGACTTTGACTTAAACTGATGCGCTTCATCCCCAATTACAACATCATAATCTTCAAAAAAACTTTTGTTTAAGTTATAAATTGACTGCCAAGTTGTAATTACTACATTTTTATTTGTTTCTTTATCCTTTCCTGAATATATTTTATGACAATAAAAATCAGAGTCCCATCCATAGTCTTCAAAGTCTTTGTACATTTGCTCTACAAGAGAGGTTGTTGGTACTACTAAAAGTATTTTTTTATCCTTTTCTGTAAAATATCGTACTATAGTATAAATCATCAAAGATTTGCCAGAAGCAGTGGGAGATATTAAAAGTTTTCTGTTATACTTTAATGCATCATAAACTGCATTTAATTGATAATCTCTTGGTTCATATTTGCATATTCTTTTCATATAATCTGAAACACCTTCAAATGAAATTAGTTCATTTTGTTCAAAAGGATCTCCATAAAACTTATTATGTTTAAACTCAACTGTATAGTTTGCTTTTTTCGCCCAAGATATGATTTTATCTAAAAGACCAACATATATTTCTCCATTATAGTTACTATAAAGTCTTATCTTTCCGTCCCAATATTTGTTTCTGTATTGAGGCATAAACTTTGCACCAGGAACCTCAAAAGTAAAATATTCAGACAACTCTTGGTGAATATGTGGCTCAGTTTGAACTTTTAAATAGACTTCGTTTTTCTTTTGTATAGTAATATCAGCCATAACCAGCAGTAAATTTTATAAACTCAATTGAGTTTTTTATTTGATATGTTCTGTTTAATATTGTTTTTAAAATACTATCAAGATAATTTAACATAGTTTGATAATATTCAAGTTTAGATAGAGACTTGATAATTTCTTCGTCTGCATCCATATACTTATCTATGTCTTGTCTTAATACCTTATAATCAAAAGGATTTTCTTTATATACTTCTGGATCCGATTTTCCAGAATAATATAACCATTTTTCTTTTTTTAATATATTAAATTTATTTTCTTCTACTTTTTTTAGTAATAAGATATTGTTATAAATTTTATAATATTTTGAGTGAAGAACTGGTATTTTAATTGACTCTTTATGCAAGTTGTCTTGGTCAATTATTGAGTCCTTTTCCCATAATGATTGTATTTCGTCAAGATTCATAATTAATAAACTTCTATATCATAAATTGTATATTTAAAAGTGATATTAGCAGTTACATAAGTTATATCTTCCTCTTTTGCATTAAATCTTACTGGAGATAAACTTATAGGGAAAACATCTTTAAAGTTAATTTTTGATATAATATTAAAATTACTATTGTATATTAATAAAGAAGCATCAGAATATTCATTGTATGGATTTCTAGAATCATTATCTGGATAATATTCATCATCTTTTTTTAAATCCATAAATTCTTGAACACTATATGGAAATCCAAGACCTCTTATCCAATTATGAACTTCTATATAGTTTTCTAAATTTTCATCAACAAAAAACTCAAGAGAAAGATCTTCATATGTAATATTATCACCAGGAACTGGAATACTTTTTAAATAAGAAGGTTGAGCAGAAATACCCAAATTAATTCCAGGTATCTCAGCAGAGTTTGAAAAAAATTCAACCTTTGGTATTTTTGTAATTAAAAATTTAAATCCTACTGGAGAAAGATAATTTCTATTTGATAATTGTTTTGACCAAGGTGAATTGCTCGCCATTGTGGTTTTATTTTTATTTATTACAAAAAAAGACCCCATTTGGGGTCTTTTATAATGAGTTGTAACCCTAAATCACATTAGGTTATCAACACGAACTCTTCTGTAATAACGGTTTGCATTGATGCGAAGACCGCCAGAACCTTGAGCAGTACCTTCAGCAAATGGATTAGCTACCATTCCGTAGCGAGTCTTAAATCCAATTTTTGGCTGGAAGGTGTTCTCACCAACGGCACGAACCATTTGGAGAGGAACATAGGGGCAGTAGAAGATACCTGCGTCATAAGGTGAAGAACCTTTATAACCAACAACGTAATACTGGTTAGCAGATACGTTAGCAGAATAAGGATCGATATAAACACGATACTTACCTTGGAGAACACCAGCAAAGGTATTTCCAGTATCATCAACGTTAAGGTTAGCATTAAGTGCAGGGGTATAATCCAAAACTCCAGCCATTGTTAGTGCAGAAGCAACATCAGCGGAGCAAAGGATCATATTGCCCTTCCCTCTACGAGTTCTTTGTGCGATTGCGTTAGCATCACGCTCGATTTGGAAAAGAAGACCTTTGAACTTCTCAACAGACCAACGACCATTAGAATCAATATCAAGGTCAAAAATACCAGAAGTTGCAGTGTTAGCAGTAGCACCTTGCTCAGCAACCTTATAGATGGTTCTGATTACTTCACGGTTAATCTCAGCAAGAATCTCTGTAGAGAGAATATTTGCGAGTTCAGCTTCAGCATTTAGACCGTGAATTGCCTTAAGGTCCTGTGCAAGTTCTAAACTGTATTCTGCTTTGAGTGCTCTAGACTTTGCAGTTACAGTAACTTTCTCAATTGAGAAAGCCATCTCGTTGAATTGATCACCTGTACCAGATCCGAGATTCTCGGCATCTCCAGTAACCATACCCTGACCGACATTATATCCGGTAGAGGATGCAGTACCAACAGGATTAAGAAGACCAGGATTACTTCCAGACTGTGAAGTTGTACCCATACCAGCAGCGGTATCGGTAAATCCTGCAGTTTCATCGCGTCCAGAGTCTTGTCCAGAGAATGCACTATCTGCTTCGTCGAATAGTGCTTCAGTTCCACTCTGATTGGTGTAGCGAGAGCGCATTGCGAAGATAAGTCCAGTAGGACCATTCATTGGTTGAACACCAGCAAGGTCATATGCGACCAAGTTGGGCATTGAACGTCTAATTAGGGAAATTAGAACGGGATCAAAACCAGCAACTGGACCAGTAGCAGTTGCAGAACCACTGAAACCACCAGAAGCACCAGAAGCGTTAGCAGCGTTGGTTGGTGTTTCAGAAAGAAACTGACTTTCTTCTCTTAAAAACTTTTCTTGATTTTCTAGCAGGACGGCAGTCACCATTCTACGATGGGAATCTTTAATGTTATCAAGACCCTCGTAGTCTAGAAGTGGTGCCCACTTTTCCTGCAGATGCTCTGCATTGAACATTTGCATTTGAATTACCTCTTTTGAAATTGTTAGTTTGATTTATAACGTAAAAATCACTTATTAGAAACTCTTCTTAGACTTTGAAGATAAGTACTCATTACTCCAGAAACTTCTTCCTGGATGTTTTGTCCTTCAAGAGGAGTCTCAGAAAAATCTCTTGGAGATTTAGTATTTTTGGGGAAATAAGATTCCCTCAGGGTTACTAGCTTCTCACGATAGTCTTCTTCACCATCAAACTCAACATTTTCAACAAGAGAAGCAAGTTTATCTTTCTGTGAAAGTGCTAAACCTTCAGTTACTTCTGAAAAAATTACATCAGAAACTGATTCTGCTAATCTTCTATTTAGAGCAATATTTTTGTCAATTTGCTCGTTGAGTTTAGTCTCCATATCATCAAGTTTTTCTACCATACTTTCAAGTACATCATATTTATCTTCAGGGATTGATACATAATGTGCTTCAAAAAGATCCTTCATTCCTGAGAGGAAGGATTCAGTCATTTCAGACTTAAGACCTTGCTCTACAACTAGAGCATTTTCATTTAACCATTCTTCAGAAACATATTCTAAGTAAGAATCAACTCTTTCAACAAGTTGTTCTTTCATTGCTTCAACTTCTTCTAGAAGTTGTTGCTCATAATGCCTTTCTAGAGATTCGTGAATTTCTTCAATTTTTGCATTAATTGCAGTTTCAAAAATTAATTTTGCCTTTTCTTTAAACTCTTCAGAAAGATCTTCACCTTCAAGAAGAGCATTTACATCTTCTTCGATATTTAAGTTTAAATTATTTTCTTCTTCTACAAATTCATCTTCACCTTCTGCTTCATCTTCTTCATCATATTCTTCATCATATTCTTCTTCTGCTTCTTCTCCTAATTTGTTTCTTTCTGCTGCAGCAGACATTCTATCTTTAAGAGATTTTTTCTGACTATCTTTTTCTGCTTTTCTTTTTGCTCTTTGCTTTTCTAATGCAGATCTAAACTCATCCTCTTCATTTACTTCTTCTACTTCTTCATCTTCAACTTCTTCTTTCATTTTTTTCATTGCATCTGCTGCAGATGCATTTTTATTTACAACATCTTTAACTTGCTTAAGTGTTGCAGATGGTTCCTTTAATTTTGCAGAATCATCATCAGAACGATAATTTTCGGGAGTAGGCCCGCCCAAGTCTTCCCAACTACCAGTTTGACCTGGAGTTGAAACACCAGAGGCATTTCCAGTTTGCATTGGATCTGCTGCAGATGCATTAGCATTTACTGCAGTTTTAGATTGTGTAGTGCCTACTTCCATTTCTTGTAAATTTTTACCACGGGACATTTGTACTCTCCGATTTATCTTTATTAAATCTATATTTATTTATAATTTAGAGATTTGAAAGAAAATTTTGAAAAAGATTTAGTTTATGCTCTTCGAGCATTTTTTGATCAACTAATGTATTTATTCTTTTATATGTTTTATCTACTAATTGCTCAGTAAGTTCTCCATTTACGAAAACCCACTCTTTACCTTCCATAATCCCTTGAACAAAGGCATCGGGAGCAGATGGATCTGCTACAATATCTGCAGCAGTTGCAAGCATAAAATCTTCACCAACAATTTTGTGTCCCTCATTGGTCATACGAAGAGAACCAACACCACGAGAGGAAACTCCAAGAGTTACTCCTTCACCAATAAGTGAAGATGCAATTTTTCCCATTGGAGTGGAAAGAAGTTGTGCTTTACCTCTAAAATTATTTCCTTCACGAACAAGGGAAAGAATTTTATGAGAAACTCGATCAAGGTTTATTGTAGGACCATCAGGATGGCCTAATTCCCCAAGAGCACGACCTTTCTGAATGAATGATTCATTGTATCTATTGACTTCTTTTTCCAAAATAGAAACTGGATACATTCTTCCATTTCTATTAACAGTTTCACCCTGAAGAAATGTTCCCTCAATATAAAACTTTTTTGCAGAACCTTTTCCTTCAGTGATAAATTCTACTTTTTGTATTTCTTCTGTAATAAGTTTCATTTCTTTTAGTTTGTAAAACCTACTTTTGTTACTTTTAATGCTGAAGCAGACCAAATAACATCGTTTGGTGCTTTTTCTAAAAATTCTACTGTTGAATCAGGAACAGTAAAAAAAATAGATGATGCTGCACCAACAAAAGTAGAAACAGCAACAATAACTGATCCTCCAGTATCGTTACATATTCTTACACAAGTTGCTTGTGATATACTTGAAGCAGCCCCTGCAGTAGTTGGAGAAGATACTTCAGTACTTAAAACTTTGGTTCTTTGCATTATTCTTCCTCATCGGAAAAATCTTCCTCATTTTCATCTTCAAATTCTGACTCATTTTCACCAAAAAGACTTGATGAAACATATGGTCTTGCAGCATCTATACTTTCTGCACTCTTTGAAAAAAGAATTTCTTTAATTTTGTCGGATATTTTTGTTGGTGATTCATCAGAAACCATCATATCTACTAATTCGTCCATTTTAATAAAATATAACAACTATATATTATTTATATTTCTCCACCTTTAGGCATTTCAGCCTGAGTAGAATCTCCATCTTTTTCAATATCTGGTTCCATAATTGGTTTCCCTAGATCAAATCCATTAGAACCAGTTTCTCCAGTCATATCCATTTTCTGATTTGGGTCTGAAATAATACCTTCTTTTATTTCTTTTTCTATTTGTTTATCTATTTCAATCATTTCTGTATCTGATTGTCTTAATACCTTTTCTCTTACATATTTTGCAGAAAAATATCTACCAATGTATGGTTCCATTGCAGCAACAACTCCAAGTTGGTCATTTAGTAATTCATTTTCTTTCAAATTTGAAAAATGATTATCATAAACATAATCATATTGAATATGTTCTTTTAATTTTTCCCAGTCTTCTGGAGTTACTATATTTTTTAATATAAGTTGAGTTTTTAACATATCATTAAAAACTTCAGAAAATCTTTTTCTAAGTCTTCCAACAAACTTAGTGAATTTTAGTTCATCTCTTAAAATTTCTGAAGAACGTCCAAGGTTAAATCCACCACCACCAACATCAATTCTACTAGATGGAACATTTAAAGATTTGTAAAGTTTTTTCTGAAAATACTCAATATCTGCTAATTCTCCGAGATTTTGGCCGCCAGGTAATGTTGTAATTTCTGTTCCTCTTCCTCCTTCACGTCTAGGAAGCCAAAAATCTTCTAACATCGCCATATATTTTTTATCATCACGAATTTCTCCCGTATCTGCGTTATAGACTAACTTATTTCTATAACGATTCATAACATCACGAAGATATTGCTCCGCCTTAATTTTGGGAAGATTACCAACATCAATGTAGAAAATTCTACGCTCAGGAGCTCTGGACAATCTATAGATAACTAGAGAATCCTCAATCATACGAAGTTGATTGAGTGCTTTAATTGCTTTATGTAAGTATGATAAAACAGTTTGCCTATTTCTATCTACAAGACCAGAAGTTACATAAGTTATAGAATCTTTTGTTAATTTAACTGTTTTTTTACTTTTAGAAAAAGTTGCACCAATATTAACAGTTGGACTTGGATCATAAAGATAGTATTCTTCAATATCTGGATGATCGTAATTTTCAATACTATTAGATAATTTATTAGATATAAAATATTTTTGATCTAATTTATCTTTTTCTACTTTTCTAATAAATTTAATTTTTAGTGGGTCAATATATCTTATATCTTGAATTCCAGATGATGGATCTTTTAAATCAATTACTTTGTGATAATAAATTCTACCATCAACATACCAGTTTCTAAAAATTTCGTGGGACTTTCTATCAAAGTCCATAATTTCTTTTATTGTCTTAAATTCTTCTCTTATTATACTTTTTAATTTGTCTGTAGCAGGTAAATTTGAAAGTTCTATTTCTACTGGAGAATCATTTAAATCTGATACTATTGCTTCATTTACAACGTCTTCTATAGCACTATCACACTCCGGATGGAGTGACATTTCTCTATATCTTCTTACTAATTCTTGTTCGTTTTTATATACTCCTTCAATATCAACATATTGGCCAAAAAAACCACTTTCTACATAAAAATTTGATTTATCTTCATCATTGGGAGGAACTGGAGATATAAAATCTTTTTTGGATTTATCATCTCCAGTTTTTTGTATTTTAAAACCAAATAATTTAGCCATCAATAAAATAATAAACTTTCTACTATTTATGCTGTTTGATTTGTACCAAGTTGAGTAGATCCATTAGAATCAAGAGCATCCCACCACTGAACTTGAAGATCTACAGTAAATTCTTCAATTGTATCAGCAAGATCATAAGAAATATCAATAGCACTTACTGCTGTTGGGAAAACACCATAAAACTTATACTGCTTAAGAACTGGTAAATCAGTATCTGATGTTGGTGATGCTCCATTAGTTTGAGCTCTACCAAGTTGTCTTACGAAAACATCTTGTTGATAATCATTTGGATTTGTTTTACCTGCATTATCTTCGTGCTTATTAATTAAATTCATCCATCTTTCAAATGCAGTTCTTATCGAAAAATCAGTGTCATTAATGACAGTGATTGTCCAAGGATCAAAAGTTCTGTCCCCAGCAATCTTTAAATTTCTTCCTCTAAATGGAACACTAATTACATTAATATTAGAAGCTGGAAGGTTTGCAGACTTTACTAAAAATCTAGTTTTGTCGGAAATTTGATCTTTTGTTACTCCTGCAGAAAATACATCATCTGGAAAAAATAATTCACATTCAAATAGATTTGATCTTGCCCCACCTCCAATCATTTTACCTTTAAAGGTATCTAATGTTCTTTGATTTGTTTTTATTGGGTTGATGTTAGCCATTTTGGATTACCTCTAGGAATTAAACGTTTCCAACAACTTCTTCAAAACTTACTCCTGTACGAGTTGCGACAAAGGTAAGTCCTATGAAGTTAATGGATCTTGCAGGTTTAACAAAAATATCAGCTCTAAATTGATTAGAGTCAATAATATCTGCAGTATTATTTGTTTCATCACAAATTACTAAGAAATCGGTAATACCTCTTTTTGATTTAATGTCACGAAGATATGGTTCAATAATATTAATAAAGTTTGTTCTTGTTATTACATCATTAAATTCAAATAACTGTGCTCTTGCTGCTCTTTCAACTGTAGATTCAATTGTTAAGAATAAACGACGAACGTTGATTCTATCAAATGCAGATGTATAGCCAAGAGCTGTTTTGTCTCCAAATAAAATAATTCCAGAACCAGGTGAGAATATAATAGGATTAATTCTCTTTGGATATAAAAGATCTCTTTGTCCTTGTGAAGGATTATATGCTAGTTTTATTGCCCCATTTATTGCTCCTCTTGCAGAACCTGCAGGGGAAAACCAAGAGAATTGATTTATTGATGTTCTAGCCATTAGACCTGCAATATCAGCATTGCAGGGAATATATCTAAACTCATTATTAAATCTATCAAATGTGTATTTGTATCCAGTATCAAAAACTGCATAAGAAGAAGATGTTAGAGGATCAAAGAAACTAATAACATTTGTAGTTTGAGTATCAGAATTTGTTACATTTACTACCCCTTGTCTGTAAGGAGAAATGCAAGCAATGCAATCTTTTCTTTCATTTGCAATTTCAATTAACTTATTAGCTTTTGCTTGTGCATCATAAATAGCATTTCCGCCAGAAGGACCATTAATCAAGAAATTAATTTGATATTCTGTTGGATTTCTTACATACTCATAAGATGATAGTACATCTGAATTACTAGCAGAATAACCACCAGAAGAAGTATAATTTTCACCACCTTTTAAAATATAAATTTGATTTCCTAAAACAGAAAAAGTAACATTTTGTGCATTTTGTCCCCAGTTTCCAACACCAGTTTTTGTAAATGCAAAACTTGAAGAAGTACCGACAATTCCAGAGGACTTACCAGTTGAAGCATATCCAGCGAAAACATATTCAGAATTTCTTGCAATATAATCTTTATAATAAACAGATTCTGATGGTGAAAGTTTTCCATCTAAAGATTTAGATAGATATGTATGCTTTTCTACGATATTTCCAGAAATTCCAGTTACTGATCCAGTATCATCTACAACGACAATGTGAATTTCATCATTTTTAGAATTTCTTTGAGATGCATACTCTGATGTTTTTGGTTTTTCTGCAATAGATTTCCAATATATTGTAGTGTTTGTTAATCCTAGAGTTTGTTGATTGTACCAATCTCTAATAACAACTGAAGAAGAACCAATAGTTGATATTCCTAATCCAGAAGTTGTTACAACTCCAATTGGATTTGAGATTGAAGTTGTGCTTGTACTTCTAGTAAATGTGAAAGTTGTTGTTCCTATTCCAGCAGTAATTGTCTTATCAACATAAATTGTACTTGCACCAATAGATACAACAGTTGTTCCAGCAGAAACACTTGTTCCAGAAACTATGTCTCCAAGTTGAATTCCTGTGGTAACAATTCCAGTAATTGAAACGTCATATATTTCACTAAGGAAACCAGATGTTGTAGCAACCCCAACAGTGGTTGTTGATGAAGTTACCTCTGGAACTTTAAATTCATATGCACCACCTTCAATATAATCAGTAGAATATGAAGTTCCTGCTGTAGATACTCTATCAGTAACTTTTACATATATTTCACTTACACCAACTCCAGTAATAATACCTCTAATAAATCCTTCAGACGAAGATGTAGTTCCGGAACCAGCAACAACTCTTCCGCTAATTGATTGTGTTACTCCCAAACCAACAGATAATCCAGTAGTAGAAATACCAGATATTGTTTGGTCTGCAAAATTATCAATAACACATACTTTTAATTCATTTGCCCATCTTCCTGGATTTTTTGCAGAATAATACCAATCAGTTGATGTTCGGTGATTATTTACGTAATCTTCGTAAGAATTAATTTGAACAGTAGTTGAAGATGATGCAACTCCGGAGTTTGCATTATTAAGAGTATCTCCATCACATCTAATAACTCTTAAAATACCACCATAAGAGAGAAAGGATGATGCACTCATCCAATATTCGTATTGTGCATCTGTAGATATTGGTTTTCCGAAAACTCTTAATAAATCTTGCTCATTTTCTATCAAAATTGGAGAATTGATAGGCCCCTTTTCAAATGGGCCAGCAATTGCACCGATTTGCTCATTAGATGCAGTTACTCCTCCAATTGTTAAGTCAACTTCTCTTGTTTTGACTCCCGGAGATACTAAATTTAGCGACATGTCTTTCCCTCTAAAGAAGTTTCATTTAGTCTAATATTATTTATAAAATACTATTTTTATCTATATTCCCACATGTAAGAAACATCTCCGTATTCATCAGTAAACCATCTGTCTCCATCCATATCAACAAACGTTCTTTCCTCATCCATTCCATCAACGATAAATCCAAATGGAGACATATCTTGTTCTATTTGTTCTTTTTGGTCCTCATATATTCTTTTTCTTACATCATTATCGGTCATTTCTTTGAAATAATCTTGAACAATTAACCAAGAAAATATGACCAAACACATAACAAGGTCGTCATTGCAACCCTCTTCTGCTTCAAATGAATGATTTTTTTGAATAAAAGTAGTAAGCTCACTAATAATTTCATAATCATTGAAGATTAGCTTATCATCTTCAATTATTGTTTTTAAATTTGAACATCCAATTTTTTTAACAGTCTTTGACATTTTTACTCCAAGTTGGGTTTTTTTACCAGAAAACCCTTGACCAACAAGTTGTCCAGCTCTTCCCCTCATAGCACACATTAAAATATTATCATATTCTAAATCAAAATGAAGAATGCTAGTTACTTGTTCACCTATATCATTTACTTCTGCTAAAACAAATGCTTTATGATATGCATTAGCAACATCCATTATTATATTTGGAAAAAGCATTGGTTTTATTTCATTGTTTCTATATTTTGCTACTATTTTATAAGGAAATGATGAAATATCAAATACAATAAAAGCAGAATAGTCGTTATTTGTTCCTCTAGAAACATCTACAGTCATGATGTAAGTATGATCATCCATTGGATTTTCATATACATCCAAACCAGCATTTTTTCTTAATGGTTCATCATACACTAAAGATTTTAATTTTGATGGATTTATTAAAGTTCCTACAGACCCAAGAAATTCACATTCAAATTCTACCTGAAATTGTTGTTCGCTTGTATTTTCTATGGTTTGTTTTTTCCATTCTTCATCCCTTCCTGGAACTTCAGACCAATGAACATCTGTTGGAATATATTGATTCTTTTTTCTTTCTGCATCATGCCAAATTTTATAAAAATGATTCATCCCGTGTGGGGTTGAAACAATTATTAGTTTTGTAGATTGTCCAGATGATATTGTCGGATAAACTGAGCTAAAAAATTCATCAGCAATATGATTTGGTACAAATGCAAACTCATCAAGAAATATTACATTATAAGATCCACCACGAACTGCAGAAGCTGAAGTAGATGCTGCTAATATTCTTGATCCATTTTCTAACTCTAAAGACCCTTTATTCCATATTAAAACACCTTGCTGCATCCACTTTGGTAAATTTTCATAAGCTAATTGAAGTCTTCCAAGAAGGTCTCTAGCAGTAGATGCTTTATTAGCAAGAATCGCAATATTGACATTATCATTAAATAGCGCATAATGTAACAAATAAGCAACGACAGTGGTAGATTTACCAGACTGTCGGGGCATTTTACAAATGTTGAATCTGTGATCATGGAAATTATTGATAAGTTTTTCTTGGAACTTATACATTTTAAATGGCACTAAACCATGATCAAGCGAAACAATTTTTATATAATTTTTGGCAAAATATACAGGATCATTCTTACATAATATAAATTGTTTTATTTGTTCTTCTGTAAATTCTATGGGGGTATTTGCTTTTTTAAGCAAAGGGTTCCCAAGATACTGATCACTACTCATATTTATTTTCCTTAACCAAATCTAAACTAAAATTATTTAAGTCCGTTAGCATCTCCAGTAAAAAGTAATGGTTTAGTTGGATCCTGTGCTGATGGGTAATAATATAAAACTATAGATCCAGGATAAATTTTATTAATTTCTTTTCTTACTTCTTCTTTTGTTGGTCTAGTAAATTGTTGAAAAAACATCTGAGATGTTATATTTTTTCCTCTCCAATTCAAAATTATTGTATATGTAGTTCCACGAGTTTGAATTCTTAAATATTTTTCATCTATATTTATTTCCTCATTTGCGGGATATGGCATTGTTATATTATAATCTTTTTTTGAACTAATTATCTCTGCTGGTAAAGAAAACATATCCCAATATCTTGAACCGTATTTACATTCACTTCTTTTTTCAAGTTTTTCGCATTTTGGGCAATATCTATCTGGTCTTTCTCGAATTGGAGTATGCCAATCACCATCAAGCGAATTGGTGCTTTCGGATTTTGTTCCCCAATTTGCTGCGCCAACTTTACGGCATTTAACAAGAGCACCAGAAGCATAAGCACTTGGCCAAATTTTGTAACGAGATTTTACTTTATGGTAGCAAGCATCCTTTTCTTCATTGGTTACATAATCTGCAGCAGTATCTATATAATCCGCTGCTTTAGTTATTTTTGATTGTACCCAAGATCTCAAATTACCCTCACCAGATTTACCCATTTTTTTCTTGAGACGCTTACTTGCATTGTCAATTGTTTTCAATTCAGAACGAGCCATAGAGTACTCATGATCTTTCTTTTCTTCAGTTGCTACAAATTTTGCTTTTCCTGATCTTTCTGGGTTTGGATCTTTTTTTCTTTTTCTTCTTGCTGCAGAATCTTCTTCTTCTTTACTCATTTCTGAAGCCATTTTTGAACTACCACATTTTGGCTTTGTGGTTTGTCCTGGTTGTTTAGCGCAAGGTTTTCCTGCATACTTTCCTCCTAGTTGCACCCAACCAGGAGTTCCATCCGAAGATTTACTTTTAGAAAACCAATCATGAAGAGAATAATCTCCAGATTTTCTTGCTTCTAATAAAAAAGACTTAAAAGTTTTCATTTTTTCTTTTTTAAACTATTTAGAATTATCTGAAGATGGGAGTCCATTTTTTAAAAGTTTTTGAAGTTCTGCTGTTGATCCAACAAAAAGAGCATTTGTGACGTTTTTTGGATTGTTTGAATCTTCTTTTTTCAATTCTTTCATTTTTTGGTGTATATCCATTAATTTATCAGTAGAATCTGCAACATTTTTTATTAATTGTCCAAATACTTCATAAGCTCTTGGTTGTTGACCATCTTGTGCAAGTTCCAATAAACTAGATGCAGCCTCTTGACCTTTTTCAATTAAACTATAAAGTGTTCCCCTAACATATTCATAATCAATTTCCGGTTCTTCTTTATTTTTTAAATTTTCAATTTTTTTAATTTCTTTTTTTGTATCTTTAATAATTTCTTTTACTACTGAAGTTGGTTCAATATCTAAAGTTTCATTTATTTTTTCAAAATCTTTGTTCATATATCAATATCCCTACTCGGACTATATATTTTTCCATCATTAAAATCATAACGATATTCACTAAAACCAAAATCATCACCGGGAATCAACAAATCATCATCAGATTCATTTATAACATTTATAATTGAATCATTAGGATGAAAATCTGGAAATGTATTATATTGAGATCTTTCTACTAATAATCTATTATTTTCAATTTTTTTAACAAATAAAACTTCATTATCTATTTGTATATAAGAATTGGGACTTATTGAACTGCTATTTTGAACTAATATAAAAGAATCTTCTTTATTTACTTCTTTGGTTAATATTGTAGATGAATCATTATTATAATCTTTTATGGCTTTTGGCTCAGAAATGTATCTTTTTTGTCTAGATGCGTTTACAGTATTATTATTACTATAATAATCAACCTGCACTTTTTTAATGAGTCCTTCAGAATCATTAGAAATTGGACCAAAGAGATAAGATTTTGCAGTAAATCTTAGTGTATAAATTAGTGCCCTTCTCGTTTGAAAAGATCCCTCATATTCATCATTGAATGATATGCTATTAAGAACTATTGGAATATCTCTTTTTTCTCCAATTGAATCTACTAAGTTTACAGTCACATTAAAAGAAGGTTGAAAAAATGGTAATATTTGTTCTATAATTTGTAATGCATCATCATTCAATTTACTAAAAATATTAAGCTCAAATCCAATATTATATGGAACTGGCATAAAAACTTTTTTTAAATTACTTCCATCAGATGCTTTAAAAGTTTGGGTAACTCCAGTTTTTCTACTTTGGTCATATTGTATATTAATCATTTCAAAAGACATTCTTGGAAGAGTAGTTGCAATTGGTTTTGTCAACTGTTCTTGTTCTTGTATCTTTGCCAAAAACTTTTGCATTGGACCATAAGAAATACCTACTTTTGTTTCGTCCAATATACTTCCATCACTTTTAGTGTGTCTTATGTAAATATTATTAAACAAAGTTCCAAAAGAAATAATTGTTTTTCTTATTATTTCGTGATAAAAGTAAGTTCCTAACATTAATACTCTCCAAATGGATTAGATTCTGAAAAATCTAATATACTATCTGCTTGTGTCTCAATTTCTTCATTGGTATCATATGGATTATCATAACTTTCCAAATCGTGAGACTTAACTACATATTTAGAATTGGAAATAGATCCCACAATAATTTCACCAGCACTAAACTTACCAGTATTTAGTGATACTCTAAGATTGACTATTGGATTTATAGTATTAAAAGTAAAATCTCTTCTAAAATTTTTAACTCTTGCAGTTACTCCGGATGTTTGTCCGATAACTTCTTCATTGTAAATAAATGTTCCAATTCCAATAGTAGAAAATCCAGTAAATGATACTTCAGGTGCTTGGGTATAACCTATTCCAGGTTTTATAATTCTTAAATAATCAATTTCATTATCAGTATTTATTCCTGCAATTCCTGTTGCAGTAACTCCAACTCCAGGACCATCAATAATAACTTCAGGAACAGTTGCATATCCAGTTCCAGGATTTGTAATATTAAGAGAACTAACACTAAATTGAGTTCCCCCAATAGAGCAAGTAGCTGCTGCTCCAGTTCCATTACCACCAGAAAATGTAATTGTTGGTGGCGTTGTATAACCAGAACCTGCATTAATTAATTCAATTCTTTCAATAGATTGCACGTTCCCTTTTGTTGTAGTTATTGCAACAGCTGTAGCAGTAATTCCAGTTGGAGATTCTGAAAAAGTAACTGTAGGTTGTGAAGCATATCCACTTCCATCATTATTTAAAAATATTTCACTAACTGATCCGCTTCTTATAACTGCAGATGCAGTAGCAGTAACAGCAAGACCTGTGAGGACTAATGTTGTAATATATCCTTCATCTTCAACAGTATTATCAACTTCTTCTATTGCAGTATCAATAAGTTCATTTTCATATTCATAAAGTTCGCAGCTTAGTTCATATACATAATTTTTCCCCAATTGGTAGAATGGTTTTTCTGATTCAACTCTTTTAATTTCAAAAAGTCTTTCTCCAAGTGGGAAATAAATTAAATCTCCTTCTTTTGGGCGGGTAATTAAATCTGCAAAATTATAATCTAAAATTACACCATCTCTAATTCCAGAACTTATTCCTTCCAAAAATGGTACAATAAATTCTTCATATCTCTCCCTAGATATTATTAAATTTACTTCATTTTTAAGTCTAAGTCCAAATTTAGTCATTATATCACTATCTGGAGAATATCCATCATAGTTATTAACATATGCTTCTATTAAAAAAGAATCATCAAATTTAGATGATTGTATTTCTCGGATAATATCATCTGTTTTAAAAATTTTTCTTGGCAGATAATAAACTTCTACTCCATAAATTTTTAATTGCTCATTGATAAGATCTTGAACAAGAAATTGTTCATTTGTGGATCCCTGTAGAAAAAATGGATTTAATGTCATTTTTATTATCCAATCATATCAAGAGGAGGAATTTCGTATTCTAAAGACATTCTTTGTTTAATATCTTCAAGTTCTTTTTCACCATCTTCATACATTTGTCTGCCATTTAATTCAATTCCACCAGGAAGCTTTACTCCTTGAAACTTTATTAAATTTTGCCCCCATTGTTTTTTAATTAATGCCGTTAAATATTTTTTAACAAAACTATCACTATAAACTTTAGAAAAATCAGATGGATCCAATGCTCTATAACAATCAATAACAAAAAAAGTATCTGCAGTTTCTGAAGACCAGTCAATATCCAAGTAAAGCCTATTTTGTCTCTTATTGAATCTTATTTGTTTATCTGTTGTTAATAAAAAGTTAATATCTTCAAGATATGATTTTACCATAGAATATTGTAATAGTTCTACAGAATTGAAATAATAAAGATCATTTAAAAATAATTGATATTTTATATTAAACATTCCTCCTGAAATTGAACTAGTATCAATCTTAAATATTTTTTCAATACCAATAACAGAATCTGGAACCTGGATATAGTTTGAAGATTCGTAAAAATTAAAAGTTGTTGTACCATATCCAGGAATGCTGGAAGATCCTGTAGTTGTTACTATTCCAACACCATCAGTTCCACCTGCTTTACCTCTATCAATATCATCTTGAGTTATTTTATATTTTAAGTACATTCTTTCAACGCCATCATAATGCCTTTCATTAAAATATTGCAATGCATCATCAACTAAATCATCAATTTGCTCATCTGCAACATTAATTTCTAGTACAGGTGCTCCCAATTTTCTTAAACAATAATCTATTAATTCTTGTCTGGTAGTTGGTTTTGCCATTAGAATTCTCCTCCATCAATAACCGATGTCCAAGTAGGTATTCCTACTGCATTAGTTGTAAGAATAAAATATGTTTCAGTTAATGCATTTTCAGTACTTGCTGCCCCAATCAATCTTCCAGTATTATCAAAATATGCAATGCCATTTGGACCATTATAATCATTAGAATCGTAGTATAGTCCTTCAGTTACTGATGCAAATCCAGTTATTTTTACATCACCATTAATATCTAGATTATTTGTAAATGTAGAAACTCCAGATACAAATAAATTGTTTGTTGTTACTAATCCAGAAAATCTAGCATCTCTCCATCTTTTTGAATCTATACCAATATCATATGTTGCATCATCATTTGGATTTAGATTTGATATAAATTCACCACCAATATTAATATCATCTCCTATTGAATCACCTATGCTTATTGTTCCACCCCTAAAAGTGGCAACTCCAATAAATTCAGATGTTCCTTCTACATATAAATTTTTACCGACAAAAAGATCTCCTCCAGTAGTAGTAATTCCACCAGCAGAGGCAAGAGTTGAAACACCACTTATATTTAAAGACTCTGCTGTTAATGGTCCCAAAATTCTAATAGATGGTGTTGTAATTCCATCCGTAGAACTTACAGTTACTCCA
>Ga0099849_1000120_pt1 | contig 31824 bp, 51 predicted proteins | sample CB_VirMetaG_4_FD_78177 | JGI IMG/M metagenome (GOLD analysis project Ga0099849, IMG submission 78177) | Freshwater to marine saline gradient viral communities from Chesapeake Bay - CB_1508_1M Viral MetaG | ecosystem: Environmental > Aquatic > Marine > Coastal | place: USA: Chesapeake Bay... | reverse complement strand
CGGAGGCGTACGAAGAGGACCGTCGGCGGGGCGAGTTATCCCGAGGGTAACTCCGCCCCTATGAGCCTCACCCGACAGGGGGGGGGTTGTTGGCGCGGGGGGGCGGGGGGGCAGTGCGGGAAAGGGGGGTAAGGGGGGTAACAGGGTGATAGCCAAGATGCTGCGTCGGTCTTCGACTACCCTTTGGCTCCTTCATCTTGGCTGTCTCGGAGGGCAGAAGGCAGGCTTGCGCAAACAGTTGCGCAAAAAGGTTTTACGCGATACAAAGGGGGCAAAGATGCGCCAGTTTTTACGCATAGCGCGGTTTTTTAAGAGAAAATAAGTTTTTTTCAGTATTAATAGGTTCAAATGGGTAACAAATACCCTTTACAGATGCAGAAAAAACAGAGAAAATTGCGGCGTTATGTTAAATAATACAAAAGAATACAGCGTGACCCGCGAAGTTGATCTCTACGAAGAGAACAGCTTCGGGATCACCAGAGAACAAAACGCAGTGAAAACAAAATTCACTGTTTGCATTAAAGCGGACGGCAATGGCTGGTTTGAAATCGACGGCGGGCAGGATTGGTATGCCGAGGGTGGTTTATGGTTCGACGGCAAAACGCTGACGGACTACGACGGGGTTTTTGAACTCGCCGCCGAAATTATCGAATTGCTAGAAGAGAAAGGGTTCGATTGCGATGATATCAAGTAACGTAATCGGACATTATAGCAAAGCGCGCGGACTGGCTCGCATCTACATTAAAATTTTAAATGTAGATTTTTATGAAGAGTTCTTCCCGCATCAACTGGAGTTGGTCTACGAAAAAAACGTGACCTACGGAACATACATGAAAAACCTAAAAAGGATAATAAAAGAAAATGAAATTGCTTAATACAGGAAATACAAAAACCCGCAAAGGTGAAAAACTAGGTTGGATTACTTACGGCATGCACTTGGCTCCCGCTCATGAAAGCGGGTTCAATGCTTGCCCGTGGGCTTCGAAAGGTTGCACGGCGGCTTGTTTGAACACGGCGGGACGCGGCGTGATGTCAAATGTGCAAAAGGCGCGCATCAACAAAACGCAATTCTTTTTCAGGGATAAAGCTGGCTTCATGTCTCAATTACTTGACGAGATCGAAAAGGCAACGCGCCGAGCGGATCGCTTAGGAATGCGTGCTTGCTTCCGTTTGAACCTAACGAGCGACATTCCATGGGAAGCAAAAGCGAATGCAATCGACGGCAAGACTGTTTTTGAGCATTTTCCTGAGTTCCAGTTCTATGACTACACGAAGGGAGTGCAACGCGCCATGAAAAACAAGCTGCCAAACTACGACTTGACTTTTTCGAGATCGGAAAGCAACGGCGCGCAATGCAAACTTGCAATAAAAGCGGGTCTAAATGTTGCAGTAGTTTTTCGCAACGGACTGCCCGAGACCTGGCAAGGTTTGCCCGTGGTTGACGGAGACGAAACCGATTTGCGCTTTTTGGATCGTAGGAATTCGGTTGTAGGACTGGTCGAAAAGGGACTGGCAAAGGTGGACTCGACGGGGTTCGTGGTTGGCTAGAATCAAGGGGGTGGGCATTTTTGTTCACCCTCTTTGCTAAAAAAAATTTTTATTTACTTGAAAAAGGGGGGCTAACTCCAGAGAATACAAACTTATGCAATACAAGAATAATACAGAAAAAGTAACCGACGCGATGAATTATGGTTCACCGCTTAATCAAATTGTAGTGCTTTCAGCTATTGAAAAATACTGCGAGCAAGTCGCCAAGAAAGAGAAATCACCTAGCAACTGGGGCAATGGCTTCGTAAGTTGGGAAGCATGGAAGGCATCATGCGCCGATGTCCTAGAAAGGATCAGAAGCAATGAGCTTTGAGGATAAGTTATTAGCAGAGATCGACGATCTCACAAACGAAATCATGGATGAAATCAGAGTAGTGCTTCGCAAGCACGAAGTGCACTTTCCGAATTGGGGGGAGCACCATGAGTCCTACAATCTAGATGATAAAATTTATGGGAGCATTCATGATGAAATCAGAACGAATCTACCATCATACAAAAACAAAACAGAAAGGAATAAATGAAAACATACATATGCAAAGCATACGTTGGAGTGCTAGTTGAAGCTGAGGATGAATTCGAAGCGGAAGCGCTAGCAGGAATGGAGATGGACATAGGGGACATCGATTGGGACGCTGAAGAAGCTGACCCAGAGCATGACTACTTCACTACACTACAGAACTACACAATAGAAGGAGGCAACAATGGGTAGATACTACAACGGAGATATAGAAGGTAAATTCTGGTTCGGACTGCAATCATCGATTGCCGCCGACAGGTTCGGCGTTGAGGGTAATCAGCCGAACTACGTGGAATACTACTTCGAAGAAGAGGATCTGCCCACTGTCGAGGCAGAGATCAAGAGCATCAAAGATTCAATCGACGAGAAGAAAATTGAATCCTACCTATACGGCGGGAAGGGATCATACAACCATGAAACTCTTGAGCAGAATGGCATAACCGAAGCTCAACTCAGTGACTACGCAGACCTGCTTCTCGGCAGGAAGATCAGGGACTGCTTAAAAGAAACAGGACAATGCAACTTCGACGCAGAATTATGAAAATCAAAAAACCAAATAAGCTAGTCAAAACTGACAAGCAAGAGGAGAGCGCCTATATCGTGCTTTGGAGTATCATTATCGCAGGCATACTGCTCGGGGTTACAATCATCGCAGAATACTTATGAATACAAAAGCAAACCTACAAATCGGGCAGGCATACATCGTGGACGATAAGCCCATGGTGCTGACTGCGATAAACTACCGCGAAAGAAGGGATGATGAAGTCCCTTACTTTTGCTTCACTGACGGGTGCTACGGCTTCGGTCGAACGCTCGGTGCACGAAAGTCCGATTGCGAGATTCTGGACAATCTTGAAGTAGCAGAGGGGATAGACCCGCAAGATATACTCGACAAGCTAAGAGATAGTATTAACAGCATGGTTCAATTCTACATAACAAAAGGAAAAAAATGAATACAATAATAAACGAACTGCATACAGAGGTGCAGAATGCACTCAACGAAACCGAGCCGCACGATTACTACGAAAGGCTCGAAAGGATGGATGCTCTGGTAAAGAAACTAAGGACTACGAGCAAAGACACCATGGTCTTATCTCGGACGGCTTACAACAAGGGGTTCTCAGATGGCATGTCTGGGGATAACTACAACTCTCCATACTCAACCAAGGACGAGCGCAGTGCTGACTACACTTTCGGTTTCGACGCTGGAACAAAGGAGTTAGAATCATGAATACAATAAAAATACACACAGAAAAAATCGACCCCTACACGGAGGTGCTTGCGCTGGACGCGAACGAGGGATTGTCAAGAATGCAGTATGGCGAGCTCGGGTATCCGAACCCGTATCTTCGGGTCACCGAGATCCGAGCCGCATTGCAGGAGTTCAAGCCCAGGACATACGAGGACAGGTTCGCGCTCCTGGAGAAGGGTTACACCTACTACTGGTTCGCCGCCGAGGGTTCAACGGGTAGTAAGCACAGGTATTGTGGGGTCAGTTCACCTGAGGGTCAGAGTCTAACTGGTGTTTCGCATGCCTTCGAAACCCTCACGGAAGCCTTGGACTACATCTTGGACATGGAGGAGCAGGGTGCACTGGCAGGATGAAGACAAACCACCGCCCGTTGATTACATCATCGTGCTCGTGGAGATATTCATCGTAGCTTATCTAATCATCTACGCTTGTTCATCTTAGATATTAATAGTCCGATTGAATTCAGAAGTCAATCCGACCAGCGAAGATTCTCAGCCTTGACAAAAGGTTGCGAATCTTTTTTTATGCGGGCATGCACGACATAAAAGAGAATAGGGGGGTAATACATGCGCGGTGAAAAAGGACAGACCTATGACGACTGGATAGGTTCCGAGTCATGGAAGGACGGACAGGAGGCCGAGGATACCTTCGGAGATGCTTTGAAGGTAAAGTATCCATTAGCTCGCCGAGCTACCCTTCAGGAGCAATACAAGCACATTGACTGGGTATGTCTAGCAGGGAGCATAGATGTGAAGGCACTGAAGTCCAAGAGAAGAGGGACAGCCAAGGACGAGGATACCATCTGGGTGGAGTTCAAGAATAACGTAGGGAAGCCTGGGTGGTTGTATGGAGAGCAGGACTTCGTTGCGTTCGAAGGGTTGCAGGATTACATAATAGTGCGAACAGGGCTCCTTCGCCGACTTGCAGAAAAACTATGCAATACCACAGAATTGGTTGACTCCCCTAGGGAGGCGCTCTACAAAGGCTACAGCAGGAGAAACCGAGACGATCTAATCTCAATAATAAAGAGATCGGACCTACTCACAATTGTTCACAAAAAACTAAATAAAATATGTCACATTTCTACAAGTACAACGCAGGAAACCCTAAATTTTTAGAAGAGATCAGAACGCCTGCACAGGCAAAAAAGAACAAAGGGGTAATGCCCAGTGTAACAACTGTTCTATCTGTGATAAAGGATCCTTTCCTCAACGACATATATCAGCCAAAAGAAATAACTAGATTGGCAAGGGAGCATCCGAACCTCGGCTGGGGGAGCATAAAAGATCTCACGTACGGCCTGCGCAAGCATCCGACGAGCGCAAAAATGATACCATCCTCTGAGTTCGGCACAGCAGTGCACAAGCGCATAGAGGATCACGTTCTGGCTGACGTTAATTCGAAGAGGACAGACCCAGAGTTGAATACATGGGACGACTGGGCCATGCCTTTCGTGCAGTGGTACAGGAAGGAAGGGGTAGAGCCGATTGCCGCCGAGTACATGATTGGTAATCCCCGAATCAAGATTGTAGGTAGTGTAGATTTCATTGGTAGGGACAGGGGCGGGGAAGTGTTCCTGGCGGATTACAAGTGCAGGTCGAACTGCAAGGGTAAAGCGAAAGTGTACGACAAGGATCTGTATCAGCTTGCCATTGAAGCATGGATGCTGAAGGAAGCGACGAATCCCGCGCTTGACTACATCCCAGGTTGCATCTCAGTATGCATTGACAGCGATACTTGCCAGCACTTCCATAAGGTGTGGAGTCCAGAGGAGATCCTGCACGGAATAGAAGTTGCCAAGCTATGCAGTAAAATTTATTGGAAAACTAGAATGCTGAACAAAAATGATATACATAAGAAAAAATAAGGACGCAATAGATTACATAAACGAAGCCGCAGATGATGCGATAATATTCCATGACCTTGATGATGCAGTAATTGGCACCAATCAGCACGGAGAGCTAGTGTATTCATACGATAAGATGCACGAAGTGTTCGTGCAGGATCACGGAATGAGCGCCGAAGAAGCCGAAGAGTGGATAGACTACAACGTCATAGGTACTATGGCGGGACGTGGATTTCAGATTCTCTTCACCTGATGCAGGAATACCTCATCACCTATAGTAGGAGTGATGTTGAGGGCCAAGTCATGCGAACAACCAAATGGGCGCACGATGAAAAGAAGGCTCTTTCCTACATTCTAAAAAAAATACCCGCCAAGGATGGCTCCTGCAATTTTAAAAGAGGCGGATCGGGTAAAATAATTTCAGTCAAAGAATTAAAAGAATAATGCAAGCACCAAAGAATACAGACGCAGAAGAGGCTTTACTATGCTGTTGTTTGATGGATAACTCCGTCTACGATAGCATCAGCGCAACCGTAAATGCCAAGGACTTCTACGCTTATGGTAATGCTATTATCTTTGAAGCGATAGCCGACCTAGCCAACAAGGGTGCAGGTTTCTCTGAAATAGAATTGTTCGAACTTCTGCAGCAGCAGGGCATTGCAGAAAATGCAGGGGGCATTGAAAACATACTGCGTATCCAAAAGAAGGTTGATACGCCAATGCAGGTTCAGAACTACGCAAATATAGTCCGAGAGAAGTCCAGGCTAAGAAAAATTATACGAGCTTCCAAGCAATGCATGGAGTCCGCCGAAGAGGATCAGGACGCGGACGAGATCATCGCAGAGATGGAAAAGCAATTGACTGATCTCATGCACAATGGAGCCGATCAGGACTGCAGTATATCAAGCGCAACTCAACTTCTAGTAGATGACTTCAAGAAGATGCAGGATGGAACATACGTTACTAATTCCATGCCGACTTACATACAGCAACTAGATGAAAAGTTAAGTGCAGGTGGAATTTCAAATGGAGAGGTAATGGTAGTCGCGGCCCCAACATCCTGCGGAAAGACTTGCATAGCGCTGAACATAGCTCTGCAGAATGGAGTGACACAAGGTAAACCAGGGTTGTATTTTTCTTTTGAGATGCAGTCGAAGTCCCTGGCAAAGAGGATGATACAGACTTGTTCTGCCGTTAACCTTGACCGTTTCAGAGATGGTTTACTCCCGCCCGAGAAGCAGAAGCGCGTATGGGAGGCAACGGAAAAGGTGCAGGCATCAAGTATATACACCGAGCACTACGTGCGCAACGTCGAGGAACTCAGGTCAAAGGCTCGCATGCACAAGCGCAAGCATTTCATAGAGTGGATTGTTATTGATTACTTGCAATTAGTCCCGTGGGATAGTCGCATGAAGAAGCACGATGCAATCGCAGAGATCAGCCATCAGATAAAACTTATGGCAATGGAGCTTGATCTTCCAGTGATTCTTTTAGCGCAAGTGAATCGCGAAGGTGCAAAAAGAGAGACTGGACTTACCTTGCACGACCTCAAGGATAGCGGGGACATTGAGAATGACGCAGATATTATTCTATTGCTATGGCCCAATGGCGAAGATACAAATGCCGCAAAGATGCACGACAAACAGCACGGCTCTTATATATCAATAAAATACAACGTAGCAAAACAACGCGAAGGTGAACGCGACCAATACGGGAAGTTCATATTCAAAAATCATGTAGGGAGATTCAAGTAATGATTACAATAATACAATTAGCGCTAGCAATTATCATAGTGGAAAGCGGAGGCAACGATTCCGCAATCGGGGACAACGGGCAAGCCTACGGGTGCATGCAGATTCATCCCGCCTACGTGCAGGACGTAAATAGAATACTGCAGGAGGATCGATACTCGCACAAGGATGCCTTCAATCGGAAGCATTCAATTGACATGTTCACAATTTATATGTTGCACTACTGCACCGAGGAGCGCCTGGGTAGACAGCCAACTGCAGAAGATTTATCCAGGGTGCACAATGGTGGACCCAACGGATACAAGAAAGAAACAACAAAGAAGTACTGGAAAAAAGTACAATCAAATATAATATAACAAATGCCAGAAGATACAAAACGATCCTTATACAAGGTTAACTCAGAGGAAGTCCTCAGCAGGGGACTGCAAGCAATGACGCAATCATGCGAGGCTCTTACAAAACAGAACGAAGTGCTGAACAAAGATATAGACAATCTTAAGAAAAAAATTGACATGCTTCAGCACAGAATCTTGTCTAACGCAGAAGAAAGGGAGTAATGAGAGAAAACGATAAAGAAAGAATACAGACAAGGATCGACATGATACGTGCCGAGAGCCGAGTCCTTACTTATAAAATAGAGCGCATGCTTGAACAGCGCAAGGATCTATCCAACGAAAAGCGCAAGCTCAAGGAACTAGTTGCTACGGAGGACGCAGAAGATGTCTCTTCCTAGCTCTGGTGAAATGTCGCACTTCACTACTGGTGCTGTGCGCGATGCAATGCATAACAAGGGACTGCCCAGTCAAATGCCCATGTCGGCACTCAGGGCAGTTTCTCGCAGGTTCGAAGAGGGCGCACATAAGTACGGGCGCGGTAACTGGGAGAAAGGCATTCCCCTATCTAGATACATTGATAGTATTTATAGGCACTTGTGGGACTTCATGGACGGGGATCAGGAAGAAGATCATCTATCTGCCGTTCTTTGGAACGCTATGTGCCTGTACGAAACAAAAGATAAAATCGACGAAGAGGTCCTACCAGAATCTCTCAACGACATAGGACTACAATGAAATACATAAAGCAGAGCGACCTAAAGGATTGGAGGAGTACTAATTGCACCAACAAGTGCCCTATCACTGCCGCAGATATGCAAGATTGCGTAGTGGATCACTCGCACGACACGGGTAGGGTAAGAGGGGTCCTGCATAGGCAAAGCAATGTCCTGCTAGGTAAGATAGAGAACGCATGGAAAAGATACGTGCAGAAGAGTAGCGCAATAGAATTACCCGAAGCCCTGCGCAGGATGGCGGATTACCTGGAGAGAGAGGATCTTGATCTATTGCATCCGTACGGAGCTACTCAACTCAGTAAAAAGTTCGCAGTAAAAAAAATGCAACAACAAGAGAAAATTTTGCTTGACCTTGGTTTCCACAAGTCAGATATTACAGATCTGAACAGCAAGGAAAGAACCAAGCTCTTCAGAAAAAAGATAACCGAAAATAAATATGAGTCATAACATAAGACAAAAACTACAAGGGATACAAAGTTCCTTGATAGCCCCGAAGGGGCAAACCAATAAGTTCGGAGGGTACAAGTATCGCTCCTGTGAAGACATCCTAACTGCATTAAAACCATTACTTGCAGAGTGGAGTTGTTGTTTAATTATCTCTGACGAGATAGTTGAGAAGGGTTCCAAGTTGTTCGTTGAAGCAACAGCAACTCTTTACGATAACGATAGTTCGGACACTCTAGTCTCAAAGGGACCAGCAGAGCACGCCGACACAAAGAAGGGCATGGACCAGGCCCAGATCACTGGCTCGGCATCATCATACGCTCGCAAGTACGCCCTCAATGGGTTATTTGCAATCGACGATACCAAGGATGCGGATGCTACAAATACTCACGGAGCTACATCTCCAAAAAAAACAGAGCAGAAGAAAGTGGAAGATCTTTTCAACCAATAAATAAATATGCAATACGATAACACAAACACAGGTGCATCCTTCAAAAACACCTATAAACAGAAGGAATCACAACCAGATATGACAGGCAAACTTGACGTAGAAGGCGTTGAGTACCGCATGTCAGGTTGGTTCAACGAGAGTGACAAAGCAGGTAAATACATCAAGTGGAAGGTCACAAAGAAGGAAGAGGAAAGTTCGCCGAAGAGCGAGTCCGCTCCATTCTAAAGCATCGATTCGGGCGGGGAGGATTTTTCCTCCTCGCCTTTTTTTGCAATACCTAAAAATATTAATCCATCAAAGCTAATTAAAATGAATCCACAAACAATACGAAGTTGCCTAAAATACTTCGAAAAAGTAACAATGAACGAAATCAAGCAAGCGCACGCATGCGTAGAGCACGACGAAATAAAATTAACCGACTACGCTAAAGATATCGTAGATAAAAACTCAAAAAGAAAACCCTTAGGGTTGACAGACTACGCAAAGCATCTTTTAAATAAAGGTCGTAACAATAATATCTAGTATTCGTCTTATTGTTTCTGTCATAGTGTAACATAGCCCTATCAGGGAGTGAGGTAAGTCCAAGGGTAACCAAGGACAAGGTCTTATTCACCTTGTTTAAGCCTCACGGAGCCTCCATCGACTTTTCCTATTTTGTCGGTGGGGGCTTTTTTATGCACTGCGTAGGAGCTTACCGACTTCTTTGTTAATAACGCCCTTGCGCTTCATCTCGCTGAACAGAGCCCTGTTCCTGTGCACTCCCATGCTCTTCAGGACACGTACGCGCTCCAGTATGCTCATGTTCATCAGGAGCTTGTCCTGAGGCGTTCTACCGCGCTTCTCGTCGTTTATACGGCGATTGTGCTCCCTTTGTAGGGATTCCGCCAGGAACTTGCTTTGAGCGTCTCCTGAGCGCAATGCACGTATCTCAGCGAGGGTTTCTCTTCTGTTCTTACCCTCGGCGATTTCTGTGTATTGCTCTCCTAGGGTCTTCTGTACTCCGCGCTGGAATGGTTCGAACTGCATACCCCGAACGATACGAAAAATATCCGTGCTGCGCACTCCAGCTTCGCGCAGTAGATTGATGCGATCTTCTTCGGTGTAGCCGAATGCCTTCAAGCGTTCGAACGACTCCGCTATCCTGTCGTAGGACACCTCGGCCTGCTGCACGGCCCGTCGGTAGGATTGCTCTAATTGCTCCTCGGTTAACTGGTCCGCCTTGTACTTCGCGTCAGTGGTGTAGGATCCTCTGGCGTTTGAGTAACCCTGCACGAACTCCTGCACCCTGAACTTTGCCATTTGGTTGAAGTCAACCTTGGTCAATCTAGCACCCATCTGTCGCATGAGAACTTCTTCTACGGAATAATCCCCGAGCCCCTTGGACGCTTTGTAAAGTCTGGATCCTTCATTAACAAAACCAGGCTTAAATGTTTCGAAGGCGAACTCCTTGAGTAGTGCTCCAAATTTAGCAGCCCCCTCTTTATCCGTTATGACCTTTCCGTACACGTCCCTGTTATCCAGGGCTCTGTACAGATTCTGCCCGATGAAAGTACCTTCACCCACCAGATTATCTATAACTGCGCCCAGCGCACTCTGCACGTTCTTTTCTGCGTCCGCTTCGATGAAAGGATTCTGCGCTTGAGCTACTGCGGACTTCACAAGCCCAGTGAACATGGTATGCGGGAATAGATAACTTGTCGCTGCGGAAGTTCCTGTTTTAGTTTTTGGGTTGTAGGTGGCAACGATATCTTGGTTGCGCATGTAACTAGGTGAAAAGAACCTGAAGCTCTCCATGTCCCTGGGGTCAACTCTGTCCCCCGCGTTCCCAGACATTTTTCCGATAGCATCTCCAACCAAAGAAGAAGCTCCATATGCCAAAGACATAGTTCCCGCAAGATACATTAGTCGCTTGTATCCTTCTGCCCTTAATAGATCCCTGGAAGTTTCATTCAATTCAATGCCGAACTTCTGCGCGAAGGCATCGCCATTTATCATCCTTAATGCATAGCTAATTTGATTTCCAGTATTGCGAGCTAGCTCCAGCGTGAAGGTAACGAATGGAGGTAGTATACCAGCTCTGGATAACTTCCTGCCAAGGGACCAGGTTCTGGCGTAGTTCTGGTAGGTGTCGTTTGTTATTTCAGCTGCTATTCTTTTTATCTGATCCCTGTTCGCCGACAGGGCATCACCTGCATTTAATATGTCAGTTAATCTTTTTTGGTTGTGCTTCCAGATTGTGAATCTAGTAGCAGTATCCGTAATACTATAAAGTTTACCAGCACCTGCGGTTAGACCTCTTGCGATGTCTCCCATTTTTCCGTTGTTAATGGCATCGGCGACTTCATTGGCAGCTATAGTAGCATTACCGATTCCGTACTTGTACATCTCCGCCATATCGTTGGATATTTTTTCTCTGACGGCTGGGTCGCTTATTTTCTTTTGGCCCTTGCTGAGTTTTGCTCCTGAGTTATAAAGCGAATGCACCTCTCTGAAGGCTAGACTTGCCCCTTCGCGATAATTTTTTCCTATGTTAGGTATGATTCCATTACTGAGCATGGACGCTTGCCCGCCTATGAGATTGACCGCATAGGAAGGAGGATTAAATATAACCTTGGCTGCCTTAGAGCCAGTCACTCCAATTCCATAGATTTGAGCAAGTACATTGCTTGCTTCATCTGCGGCCTGCCTGTTGAAACCAGTCTCATACAATCTATGTATGGCCTTTCCAGCTTCGTAAGGCACATAGAGTTGATTGCCCTGCGCGTCAGTTCCCTGCGTGTATTTCGGACTGAACTCAATGCTATCCTCAGTTTTAACCGTGCTTATCAAGCCAGCCTCTTCTAGTCCCTGCTTCAGTTTTACGTCGGACTCCATGTTCGCCAGGTGCCTTATGCTTTCTCTAATTCTGAAACGAGCCTTCAATCCACTAGCTAAAAATGGTTGATCTACCTCTCCCAAGAAGGCCCTTTCTTTTGGCCCAGGTGCATGCCCACCTATCACCTTCTCAAAGCGACCAGGCAAAGAAACAAGAAGGTCCGCCTGCTTGCTTCGTCCAGTTCCTTTATCCGTCGCTTTTGCGAACAGGGACTTGATGTGCTTTACGTGCTTGGATGCATCCTTTGCCGCTTTTTCTGGGTCAATCCCTTGCATAACAAGAGAACCCGTAACTTCTTCTAGGACTTCTTCTTCGGAGATTTTATTCTGCACGAACTCTTTATTCGTGAAGGCTTTGTACTGCTGCGTATCAAAGGATCTATGACTCTTTGAAACTATTGCTAGTCTATTGAGCACTGCTGCCTTGGAATCTGCGTCCAAGAAATCGAGCTCGGCGGAATCCTTCAGGATGGATTCTAATTCGCTAAGTGCTTCCGTTTCTATAGCCCTGAATGATTGCAGGTCGCCAGCAATGCCTTCGTCCAGCAGCGCCTCCGAAAGGGGCATGCCGTCCAGGTAATCATTTATATCTTCAGCCAGATGAGGCTTGGACATGACGGTCTTATCGATTGCATTCTGCAGCCTGGTCGATAGAGCTTCTGCTGATTGTATCTTATCCGCAAAATTAAGATAGTCCTCACGAAAGTTGCGTACTCCCTTCAAAGCCTTAGTAGGAGCTATGAAACTTTTTATATCGGACAGCATCCTAGGGACTGGGTTCTGGCTACTTTGCAGTGCCTGTGCTGTGCGCTCCCTAATCATTCTTTCTGATGTTCTATCCAGTTGTCTCTGCGTTATGGGTGCACCTACGGCATCCTGCAGCAATGCATTCAGATCCTCCTTGCCGACTTCTCCCTTCGCGATGATTTCATCGATCTCATTTGCATTCTTTCCGATCAAAGTAGCAACCTTATCCGCATCCGAGAACTTGTACTGAGCCTGGCCTACGGCAGTGCCCAACAATCCACCAGTGCCAGCGGCTATGGCTACATCCAGGGGATTGAACTCTTGCTCGTCTATGGCATCTGCTATCACTCTCTCCGACCCCGCAAGAACAGCAGATTTAGCTGCATCTCTTACTACTGGGCTTGTCAACGGAGCCTTTACTTTCGTGAGCATATTGTTGACAGTTCCCCCTGCAATCATACGACCCAAGCTCAGGTCTTCTTTGCCCTCTACCTTTTGCGCGAGTGCACTGCTTGCGGCTCCAGATAGGAACCTACCAAGGAACTGTATTCCTTGCTTCTTTGCCGCGTCAGGAATCCTTCTTCCTATGGTCTGCGTAAGTATTTCACCTAGGATGTTGCCGCCGATTTCAGTTACAGCAGATCCTGCGATCTGTGCACCTGTAGTGTCTGGTTCAGCTACGGTTATATCGTCCTGAACAGGTGGCAATCCGCGGCGTTGACGATACTCCGCGAGCTCCTCTGGAGTTAAATCTCTACCTGCCATATTTTATTGGTCTTCTTGATTTCTTTTATTTTGACGGGCTCGACCCCCTCTTCCGCGTGCTGGACGCGGCTTTTTTTCCTCTGCTGCCGTCGGACCTGCGTATTTTTGCGGTGTACCATCAGGCAGCAAATACTCGTCATCTATTTTTAATTTACCAGCTGCATGCGCTGCGTCGGCTTCAGCTGCAGTGTAAGTAGGCGTAGGCGGAATATAAGCCAGGGCACCTGTTGCTTCTAGTATGGAGTCCCTAACGTAGCTATCGTATTCTTCGCTGCCTGGCTCCAAGCCATAAAGCTCCTGTGCAATTTGTTCTGCATCAGCTCTGGCTGCATTAATTGCGTTGGTAGGTTCTTCTGCGCCCCTGTCCCTTGCATCAATTCGCGATTGCTTTTCGCTCCTATCAAGATCTTGATCTGCGTAATCTTGATTAGTGAGAGGATCCATTCCCTGCGTGTCCTTCACTCTAGCCGCCTGGTAATCAGCGTCGTTCGGGAAAAGTCTACGAAGTTGCGAGTCGGTATACTTTCTACCTGCTGCACTTACGGATTGTTGCGTTTTACTTTGGGCATTGCGAGTGTCCCTCTCCGCCTGGCTCTCTCCAGGTTGGCGATCGCTAGCTCTTAATCTCTGATCTCTCTCTGCGCTTGCATCGTCGTATGCACTGGGAGCTTGCTGTTGTAGTTGACGTATAGTGGGTGCTCCGAATCTAGATTGTAATCTTTGCGTAGTCTCCGCTTCACCCATAGGAGCAATCGGCGCTTGCGCTTGAGACTCAGGTAGAGCTACTTGACTTGGGAATGTAAGCCCAGCCTGTTCGCCTGCAGCTATGACCTCAGGAGAAAGGAACTCTCCTGTCCGAGGGTCAACGGGACGTAGGGGCCCGAGTCCTGCTGGCACTTCTGCAGAGGTAACGGATTCTGGTATTGTAGGAGATTGTATTGCTTTAAGGGCATCAGGAGATAGTCCAGATGCTGCAGGTGCTTCAGGCGCAAAGGCTCCTGGGTAGAATTCCTTCGCTGCATCCATCAATCTCTGCCCTGACTCCTGCGCGGTGGGCAACGTACCAGGGACGACTTGAGGTGCATCAGGTACGCCTTGAAGGGCGCTCTGCAGGCTATCTACCTTGTCGTCCTCTGTCATTGCTCCCTGTGCCCTCTGGTCTGCTAAAGCCTGCAGTGTAGGGGCATTGAACGCAGGTTGACTGTTAAGATTTGCATTTTCAAAAACTTCAGGAGCCATGCCTCTAGCAAGTTTAGTGCTGATTTCCTCTCCGCCCATTCCTGGTAAAAATTTACTGCCCTTGTCTATTGCTCTTCCCGTGCCGTATCCAGCGCCGAATGCAAGAACTGGCAGCATTCCTTTACCTCCCGCGCCTGACATACTTGCAAATGGAAGTGCCTTACGAAGGACTGCCGCAGTTCTGCCAGGTGCTCCTTTTACAAGTGGACTTTCTTGAACAAATTTGGCAAAAGCCATTCCTGGGGTAGCATCAGCTACGCCCTCAGCTACGCCCTCAGCGGTCATTCCTTTAGCCAGATCGGTCAGTCTAAAGTTTTCTTCCCGAATCTCTTCTGGTCTTTTATTTGCGCGCCCTTGATTAGTTCCTAAGATTTCATTTGCCATAATCGTCCTCTCATTGTATCATGAATTGTTGCTTGTTTCGCTCTTGTAATTCCATTTAAACAAAGGGCACTTTTCGGTAGCTAATCCATGCTTTAGCTTAGTGCAACCGCATCCTGGGTGATTGCACTTACCTAGACCTACATTCCCGCCTTCATCCCAGAGATGGCAGCCCCTGCACACGGACAACCTGTAATCCAGCTCCTCCTTCTGCACCTTTACGCGCTGCCCAGTGAGCGCAGCCTTAGCAACCCTGAGAGCCGCTTTATTGAGGTTCTTAGCCTGATCAATAAGATTAGGCGACCTGTGCGCATGCGCTAATAAAAAATTTTCTATTTCTTCTTTTTCTCCCTCTTTCATATTAGTTCGGTTGCGGACAACTGCTCTCGGAGTCCAAATCCACTACAGAAAAGCAAGTAGCCCTTGTAACACTTGCTGTATTGCCATCTTCGTCGCCCAGGCTTATGTTAATTGCACGTTTCTTTTCAACTGTCCACTGATCATTTTCGTCGTGCGGATTGTTGCATCTTGTATCTACTAAATCAGTTATAGTTGTATGACTCAATATTGCCTTGGCTTCATCAGACTTATCTAATTTTGAAATCAAGTAATTCAAATAGCTCCTGTGCGTTAATGATTTTTTATCATATAGTGCAGGGGATGGAATTGTAGTAACATCAAATGTAATCTCAGTGAGGTTGACGTGCGATCTCGTGGTACCTGAGTAGTTAATACTCTCGGTTAGCGTTCCATCTCTGACTCCATCATCATAGGCGGGGTCATCCTTCGATACGCTTGTATTCGGAATAACTGGTACGCTATAATTAGAGTCTGCTTCTACAGGCTCAGAAAGCACAATACTTGTGGTTGCGGTTCCTGTAACGCTTCCAGAAGCGGTAATGTTACGATTAGAATGATCATAGTCTAGATCCCCAACAACCCCAACTTCAATATCTTCGCTTATTGTGGTATCCGATGTAGCAGTTGAAGTAATTGATGAACTCGTTGCGGTTATGCTTCTAGTAATCGTTCCCTCGTTCGGATCTGAAGTTGCATTAATAGGATAACTCAAGCCAACGGTTATCGATGTCTCCCCGTCCTGCGCGCAATTTGTAGAGGTCCCACCAATGCCTGCAGGAGAAAGACTCGTGCCGCTCAAAGAAAGGGAACCTTCCAGATCAAAGCTACCCGTATTTGTTGTAGCATTATCAGTGGGACAGGGTTCCTCCCTAGTTGTAAAAGTATTTGTTATGCTTAAACTTCCACTTTTGTCAAAAGGATCCGAATTCTCCGAAGTGGGATCTGGATTGTCCGTGCACGTGTTGATTACACTTGAGCTGGAGGAGGATTCCGTTCCACCTATTGTACCCGAGCCTATCCAAGATGTAAAATCTTTATCATCAGTATCCTTATTTTCAATAGGATTACCGTCTCCATCTGCTTCTGTACAGCCTCCAGCGTAATGAATTGTAAGATCTACGTCAACACTAACAGTTACATTAGCTTCAACGCTGCTGGAGCTTGTTGTAGTTTTTTTGGCGTATCTTTTTCCGTTCGTACCTTGAAATCTACCTGCATCCGTATATACGCATGCACAGGGGCAGGTTGGAATTTGAGAATCACCGCAACCATTCGCAAAACTCCCAGTGCAGTTGCTGCAATCAGCCGCTTGTAGAGCCTTTTAACTTCGTTCGCCTTTGTTCCCTGAATTGATATATCGCAACTTGGGAGTTTGCATACGGTTAGATGCTGGCAAACATGAATCTCTATGAAGGTATTTTTTTGAGAAGGAGGTTCAATTGTTATGATTTCTCCCGCTGTTGCAGTCTTTACAGTGCCCTGTTCGACAGGGACGTAGTCCCCTGACACTGTCCCGTCATCCTCATAGGATCCAGTTGCCTCAGTATATACTGTATCCTCAAGGAACCTAACATACAGTTGACTTTTATTTATTCCGCTCTCGTCTACGAAATGCTTCGCTCTCCAGGGTTTTGTTTTTGGCATGGTGCTTACGCTAGCTCCACTCCTATTTTGAACTCCGTCAGTCCCTGGAATTACATCAACGAAGGTATTGTATTCTGGTATTTCGGTTGTATTAAGTATAGTAAAATGATTGAGGAGAGAACTAGCATTAGTGCTTAGTTTTTCGTCAGTATTCTCATTTTGAAAAGTAATCTCCTTGAATCTATTCGCAGTTGATCCGTTGCATTTAGTGTAAGTTCCCCCTACTTCCGTCCTTCTGTTTGTTATGCTGTCCGAAGTGCATGAAGAACCATCTTCAATTGAAGTGCTCGACGAAACAAAACCAGTATCTCCACTTTGTTGCGTAAGTCCAGTGAAGGGATCAATTTTAATATCAAGCGTTCCATCTGGTTTATCCAGGGTCCACAAGGTGCTATTAGCACCACAATTTTCTTGTGTTGCCTGCAGGCCGCCAGTTTCACTGGTTTGTATTTTTTTAGTTAAGTACTTCTTTTTCTTTGCTGCAGTGTTCCCGTGCGGGTCCCCATCGCATTGTGTTTGAAATGGAGTATGACCCAACCTTTGAAGCTCTACATTTATATATATTACTTCTGCAACTGCGTCGCATAGACTAAGAATAAGTTTATTCTCAGGTATAGAAGACATAAATTAAATTTAAACGATTAAACGGCCTTGAACGGATGCATCAACAGTAACTCCATTTATGCACAGCTCCGCAGTGAATGCTTCTTGCTGACCTCCTAAGCCAGTGGAAGACTCTATGTATACATCACTTGAAGATATGGGCTCCCTGGGAAATGAGCGTTGGTTTTCATAAAAAGAATCCGCTTGCGGAATCCTAACAATTCTTTGTGCGTCTTGCATAATTATGAACCTGAAGTACCTATTGTTGTTGTTATAACTTCGTAGTATTTAGCAGGAGCTCCTTCTTTAAGGTCAGCCAGCACAGGACGAATCCTTCTGCTAATCACTCCAGATTCTTTCCAGGAGCTTGACTTGTCTGACTCGTCGGACCCAGTGCCAACTAACTTAGTTATTCTATCTACTGTTTCCTCCTGCCTAGTAATAACATTTCCAGAAGCTACTGGCTGAGAACTAGATATGTAATTTATTTTACCCTCTTTAGTTTTTTCACCCGTAATAAAATGACCAGGGTAGTTAGTTACACTTGTCTGCACTTTAAAATCAGCAACAAATCCAGTATCGCTATTAATGTTATTAGTTCCTGCCCCAATTGTAACGGTTGATCCTGGCCCTATTGAACGCTGAATGTTAGTTGCAGTAACCGAGCAGGAAATTTTACCTAGATCATAAGCTATATCTCCAATCGACGGGATTTGCCCGCCTTGCTCTACCTTTATTATTTCTATCTTGATGTTTGCTTTTTTTCTTTCGATTCTTTTAGGCTGCACCTTTACAATAGCAATCTCTCCACTATCACCGCCAGACGAAACAGTTTCTGTCTCCAGAGTAACCTCTCCTGGAATTTCTACTTCTACGTAATCTTCGTATTCTGTGGTTGTTCCCGTTAGGTTTCCCTCTAGATAAGTTCTTGTGTGCAAATCGAACCCATCTTGCTGCTGCACCGATTCCCTAATTAACCTTCCATTGTTGGGCGGTTGCTCTGGAATCGGTTCTGCAACGTGAACTTCGGTTACCTCTTTGCATCCTAGTGGAAGGAAAGCATCGGCACCAGTAGTAGTTTTGGATATTTCACCACTACCATCGGCGAAGACATTTCTAAATAAAGTGAACCCATTCTCTTCTCTTGTAGTGGCTTCAATCTCAACTCCACTGGCAGAACCAGCAGAACCAGCAGAACCAAGTGACTCGACGGTAGTAATAGTCAAAGCACCCTTATTTCTCGTCTCTACCGTTCTAGATATTTCGCCTGCTCCTGAGGCTTTTACGCTACGAAATAAAACGAATCCGTTCTCCTGCCTCTCAGTGCTTTCTAATTCAACATCTCCTGGCGCATCGACCTTGGTTCCCAAGGACTCAACGGTAGTTATAGTTAACTTGCCATTATTGCGAGTCTCAGTAGTTCTGGATACCTCACCACTTCCCTCAGCGAACACGTTGCGGAACAATGTGTAACCATCTTGCTCGCGAGTAGTAGATTCAATCTCAGCCCCAGTCGCACTACCAGCACTACCCAGTGCTTCAACGGTAGTTACGGTAAGTTTACCATTGTTTCGAGTCTCAGTAGTTCTAGATATTTCACCAGTTCCGTCTGCGAAAGTATTTCGGAATAAAGTAAAGCCGTTCTCTTCTCTTGTAGTGGATTCAATTTCAACCCCAGCCGCACTACCTGCACTACCCAAGGATTCTACAGTAGTAACGGTAAGTTTGCCATTATTTTTTGTTTCTGTAGTGCGCGATACTTCACCAACTCCCTCTGCAAATACATTGCGAAATACAGTAAATCCGTTTTCTTCTCTTGTAGTGGCCTCAATTTCTGTGCCTGTACCAGTACCCGCAGTACCAAGTGCCTCGACAGTAGTAACGGTAAGTTTACCATTGTTGCGAGTCTCTGTACTTCTTGAAACTTCACCAGAACCAGTGGCAAATACAGCCCTTGTAGTTACTATAGCGCCTACATTGGACTTCTGCTCGGATATCTTGACTCCACCAATTGTACTTGCTGGTGTCCCGTTGAACACCTCTACGGTTTGTATTCTTACCTTTCCAGTAGAATTAGATCCAGATTGTCTTTCTTCTGTAGTGCTGGAAAGAACTGCACCATTCTTAAGGAACGTGAAGCGCTTAGTAGCTATAGCAGCTACATTGGAACTCTCTTCGCTTGCTATACTATAACCATCAGGAGTAGCTGGAGTTCCGTTAAATACTTCTTTAACGATAGCTTTTTGCGCACCTACCTTGTCCTCTGACTCAGAAAGAACTACATTATCTTTTAAAAAAGTAAAACGATTCGTCTGCAGTCCCTCAAAGTTGGACTCCTCTTTGCTCGCAGGGGAGTAATCAGATGGAGTACTAGGATCTGGTCCTATTGCTTCAATTACTATTGCTTTCTGCGATCCAACAAAATCCTCCGTCCGAGAGAGCGTACCTTCCTCTACATAGGTAGCAATTACAGTTCTTGAGCTATCGGTGTCATTTATTTCATAAGCTGCTAGACGGCAAGCAACTGCAGTCTCTGCATTTATCTGATGATCAATAGTTGTTGTGCCTACAGTCTGCGAAAACGCAGTGCCAGCAGCGGCTATACTTTCTCTTTGTACTCTCCTTAGACCACTTTCAGTGAATGATATCGTATCATCTTTTACCTGAACGAAACTAGAGCCAATGGTCTCGTAGGTGAACTGAACTAAATAACTTTCCCCATCTGGAATGGTCCTTGCATCGACAAGGCGCATATCCGAGTAAGTAGCACCTGTTCTTGCTCCGATTCCATCTATGGACATCTCTGCGTCCTGCAAGGTGCCGAAGGCCGCAAATATCCTGTTCTTGTTCGCGTTGTACCAGCTTTCCCTCGGGTTGAGAGGGCGTGCGTTAAAAGTTAAACGAAAACGACCGTTCTGCAGCTGCTCTACGGTGGGCGCTGATACTAATTTTAAGCGATTTGTTCTGTGCGAAATTGACATGTTTTATTGCATTTTAGGGCTCTCGCATGGTTCTGTCAAAGAAACTCCTATAAGCTTTTTCAGTTTCAGGGGACACGGTTTTACCGCCGAGCTTTTTACCTTGTGCGAAATCTGAAATTTCTTTCAGCAATTGATCCGTGCTCTTGTCGCTTGCCTTTTTACCCTGCGAGCCCAGAAGGAGTTTTTCTTCTTCTTTGTAGTCGAACTCTAACTGCTTGCTCTTGCCTCTGCGCGCACCCGAAGAAGCTCCCGATAATTTTGGTTTAGTTTTATCGGCAACCTTAGTTAGCTTACTCAGGGCGCTAGCAAGAGCCTTACTTTTCATTAGTCCTTACCTAAAATTTTTCTTTTAAAATAATCCTTAGTGATTTTTCTTAAAGTTTCTTGATCGGGCAGTTGTCCTTTGAATTTAGGATCCTTCAACTTTTTTCCGAAAACTTCAGTAACGATATTTTTTACAATTTTCTTTTTCATTACTTTAAGTTTTGTCGAGCGAATGCCTTCCTTGCGGAGTCATTCATTCTTTCTAGTGGGCTCTGAGGTTTCATACCAGTGATTCTGCCTACTTCTTCCCTGCGAATCTGTCCAGGAGTCGGACGAGGTTTCATCATCTTCTTGACACCTTTAACGCCGTACTCCACTACGTTTTGAATTATTTTTTTCCTTGGGTTCATTTTACTTTTTTCCTTTCTTGAACTTGCTTTGCTTTTTCTTGGCGGTTGCGCCAGTGGGCTTGTTTATCTTTTTAATGCTTCCGTCTCTATTGCGAATGATAGAGGAACCAACAGGGACTTGAGTTTTACCAGAACCTCCGAACCTGCCTCTCTTTGTTTTAACATTAGCCATTTTTACTGCCTTCTTAACTGGTTTTTTCTTGGCGTTCGTTTTGTTCTCAGGGCCGAGGGGTTTCTTGGGCTTTGGAGTTATCGCCTTATTATAGGCCGACCTTAAACCCGCAACATCGAATGCTTTTCCCTTGGGCTTTGCTGGGGATTTGGGTTTTGCTGGGGATTTGGGTTTTGGCTTGGAGCCACCTCGACTAGCAGCAACGCCTCCGCCGACTGCAGTCGCTCCAGTTCCAGCTGCAGTGCCCTTGTAGATTTTTTTAGCGGTTTTCTTAGCGCTTCTTTGATTGGCTAGACCTGCTTTTCTTGCGGCTTCTCTCCTTTTTAGTCTTGCCGCAGAAGCGCCAGCCCTTGCTTTAGCTTTTTTTACGGCGTTCGCTCTGGATTGCGGATTCTTGGGAAAGAGTTTAGATGCTTTCTTAACTTGAGCCTGCGCTGCTTTATTTGCCTTGCGTGCAGCAGTGCTTCTCTTGGCAGTAGTTCCAGCTACTCCTGCTTTCTTGTTAGCGCGTGCAGTTAAAGAAGCAACGACCTTTTTATCTATTTTTTTAGCTACTTTTTTTGCAGCACCTAAAAGTTTAGTTGCGATTAGTTTTCTCATTATTTAAATTTAACATTTCCATCTGCGAAGGGCAAGAGCTTTCCTGGTTGGTCTACCCTTTGAATCCTTCATTGGACCCTTTACACCTGACATTCTAGCACAAAAACTCCGTCTACGAGCTGCTCTTTTGCCCTTGGGCTTTTTTTCAGTAACGGGAGCCTTGAGGTTAGCACCCGTCTTGCGCTTGAAGTAGGCACGGCCAGCGGCAGTAAGTCCGCCCTTTTTGCTTTTGTGTTCCTTCCTCATTTAGTTCTTACTTGCGCTTTCTTATTTTTGAAAAGCATAATTAGTTTTTACACCTGACTGTGACGGAGACTTACCTATGCGCAATGCCTCTTTAATTAGTGCCTTTTCTTTTGCTGTTCTAGCTGGCTTAAAATCTTTAATTTTACGTTTTTTGCGTTCTTCTATAATTTCTCTGGTAAATTTATCGAGAGTTTTGCTTCTATTAATTACATCTTTAGAAATTTGTTTTTCTAAAACTATGTCTCTTATTGTAGGTTTATATTTTTTACTCATTTACTTTTTACTCTCGCTTTAGGTGTATTTTCTACGACTGTTTTTCCTCTTGCTCCTGATGCTTTCTTTTTTCTAGCTGTGCTTGCTCTCTCCGATTTCGTAAGACTAAGAGCCTTTCTTTTAGGCAGGCAACGGTCAGGGTTTTTCTTATCCTTCGACGTTCCGCAAGGTCCTTTGATGGATCCATCAGTGCCTATACGAACCCAATTCTGTTTTCTCCATTGTGCTAGTTGGCCCATTACCGAACCCTCTTCCTGGTTGACTTGCCCTTCTTTGCTCCCTTCGCGTAGTTGGGATCCTTGCAGTACTTAGATGCAGCCATGTTGGCATAAGCGCTCGGATAAGTATCAAACGTGCGTCTAGCCCAGGCTTTGCCCGCTGGGCATATCTTACCTCCGCTTTTTGCTTTCTTTGGCATTATTTCTTCTTTGGCTTCTTTTTTATGGGGATAGATTTTTTAACTGGAGGGCGACCTCTTTTACTTCCGTATGTTCCTTTTCCTTGTGGCATAATTATTTAATCCTTTCTTTTATTGTGGAAATCAAACAGGACTTTGACTTTTTCCGTGAGAGTTTCGATATTGTAGTGCATACGAGCCAGCACAACAATGAGCGTAATGATGCCGATTGACACTGGCCACAGGGATGCGATGATCTGCAGTATTTCATTCATTTAATGGTTGAGGATCCGAAATAGAATCCAACAATAGCTAAAACTGTTTGGCGAACCTCTGGTAAAATGAGGTATCCATTGAGGGTTTGATACTTGATTCCCTTGAATAGACCAAAAAAGGAAGATGTCTCCTGCCCTACGGTAACTCCCTCTGGGCTGTGAGCCAACAAAAAGGGGGCTACAACGACCGCAAACAGGACAGTGCATACTATGACCCTCCTGACCCACTCACCGCCCCTTGTAGCGGCTTTCTGATGGCTTTCGTCAGCGGCTGACTGCTTCTTGATCATAGCGTCTACAGTGCCTTGCTGATTAGCGACAAGCTGTCCAATCAGTTTAAAGATAAAACCAGAGGCTCCGCCTCCGATCATAGCTAGTAGTTCAGGGGTCATTTCTTTCTGAGTTCTCTGATAACCTTGATTGCGGATGCAGTCATATATATGAAGGTCGCTAGACCTACGCAGAAACCAAGAGCTTCGTTCACGGGAGTTAGTTCAATGGTAGCTATAAAGCCTCCTGTTCCGATTGTTGATTTGTAGATAATATCTTCCATAGCATTTAGTCTTCGTCGGGTAGGGGTGTATAGTGATCAACGGTTGAGGCTTCTTCGGACTCGTCCAGGTCGTAGTTAGTTACGTCCAATGCCCACATATGGTCAGCAGTCTCAACAGGATAGGTAAGCCAACGTGTGCCTATACCATTGTTTTCAATCCAGTAATCAAAGCCAAGTTCCTTGCCTTCTTCGTCGGCTCGTTCAATGGCGGCATCCTTGCTTGCGTATATTAAGTAAAGCATTAGAACAGGTTGTATTGATTGTTAATGTTAGTTACAAGGGCTACACGGTTGTCGCCTTGGTGAGTATCGTAGACTAATACTTCTCGGCATATTCCTGTTGGGCTTTCTTCGGTTCTATAAGCACCCGAGGTTGCGGTAGCATTCATAATACCAATATCTTTTGTGCTTGTTGTAACATACGTACTACCAAAACTAAAGAACTGGTGTCCTGCATCCACTTGAAAACTCAGCTCAGGTCCTGCCCCCGCATCTTCATAAGTAGCAAATGCAACGAAGTCCTCGTTCAATGTTGCAGAAGTTGAACTGTCAGATTTTACCCTAGAGGTAGCTGTGTCTTCATTTATAAAAGCAACAGTTCCATCGCTGGATTTAATAGCTATTCCAGTAGCTCCAGCAGCATAACTTTGAACACCCCTAAGTCCTCCAAGAAGATTATTAAAAGAAGTATCTGATTCGGTTACTTTACCTACCCAAACAAGAGCAAACGCCTGTCCTAATTCTGCGGCAGTGCGGGGAACGAATAACCTTTTCCCGTTGGTAGTATCAGTATGAGTAAACTTCAGCCCATCTTGAAATACTCCTGCTTCAACAATGATAGGTTGTTGGGTTGCGGTAGTATTAGTTGAATCCCTGCCGTTACCTGACTGGTCATACCAAGTCTCTACAAAGCCAGACTTACCATTTACTGTAACTGAGTTAATTGTAACAGTTGCTTCACCGCTTCCAGCATCAGCCGTAAAATGAGGATACCCGCCAGTATAACCACTAGAAGCAGTTAAGTTCATTGTGACATCTTGATTGTCTCCATTGTTAACGGTTGCAGTTCCAACGGTAGTATTACTATTTGCTTTTCGTATCCTAAACGTCATTGCGCTATCTAAACCAGATACAGACATATTAAGAACAACTTGATCTCCCGCTTCGGCTGCAATATAGCTGCTTTTAGGCAGGACTCTAGTTACGCCTGAACCTGTAAACGAAACAGTAGATGTTGTAGCCGTAGAAGATGCAGATGTAATAGTAGCAGTGGAGTCATTGAACGTAGCCTGTATGTTCCACCCCGTCCGAGCTTCGGTTACATACGAAAGCATTGCACCAGAAGCTACCTCGGAAGCCGTAAAGTCCTGCTCTCCTCCGCTAGAACGACGCACACGCACAACCTTGGGATCACCACCAGTAAGACTACGGAGGCTATATGCCGCCGCAGCGCTAGGAGCAATCTGAAGGACGCTCTCGCCCACTGAGTTCAGCCGACGCTGGCGACCCAGGGCTGAATCAAGGCTATTGTGCATACTAAACTCTGTGAAATGCTGCTAGTCCAGTTGAATTTACTGTTCCTGCGGTAAATTCTCCGTACAAAATTGTTCCAGCTCCAAATGTTGTATTGAGGCTCGCTACGGGGTCCACGTTGTTAGCCGCCATGCCAGAAAGCGTTGTATCCTTAAGGATCTGTATAGCTCCGTAGGTGCCAGCGGGAGCTGAACCATTGCCTACAATGACAGAACCAGCGGAGCTGAACTCTAATGCGTTGTTTCTTGATCTTGACATTTCGTTATTATATCAGGTTATTTTGCTCTATTTTCTCCTTTGCCTGGATAAATGCGTGCTTATCCTGCTTAGAGTATTTGTACTATTTATATTACTTAATTTTTCTAACTCAAGGTCCAGGTACTTTTCAGCTACTTGGCTCTCGGTTTGCGCAAGCTCTCCTCTTCCCTGCATTGTAAGAAAATCAGCATAAGCTGCGTGCGCTATATAATTAAAGAATTCTTCGGGGACTTCAACCGTACTAGTTGTATAATTAGAAGTTACTCCGAACTTGGAAAATGGTTTCTTGTAAGTTACGAACGCTTTTTGCTGCTCTGAGTTTCCTAAATTTTTTATATGAGCTCCGTCTTCGTCCACGTAAAAATCGTACTCGAAAGCGGACCTATCAAGGAACGGTTGAGTCTTATGTATTCTAATGAAGTCTCCTATTTGATCTCTGCCTACATCGCCTGAAAGAGTAAGATCTTCTTTATAGGGTATGAATTGTCCCTTAAAAATTGGAGCAGGAGCAGCATTTATATCAGCTCCTAAACCCCATACTTCAACGTCTGCAGGGGATTCTTTTTTTTCTAGATCCGACTCAGTCAATCTTGCAGTTCCAGTGCTTGAAATAACAAAAGTTCCGTCTGCATTTTTTGTAACACTAGCACCAGTTGCTACAACCCAGGCTGGAGTTGTGTTTTTATAAATAATACTACCCGAAATAGAACTAGCAGATTCGGAAGCAGTTGATTTATAGAATGCAGTTGTATTCGGTTGCACTCCACTTCCCGTAACGGAACCCAAGAAATAATACACTCCATTTACGTCATGCCCTCCGCTTACGCTAGTATCTTCGATGGCAATAGAGGCTATTCTCCTGGGCTCTCCGTACGACATGTACCTGGGCCACGAGGGACTTTTCCTAAAAGCCTCAAAGAACCTACGATCAATAAAAGTAGCCAATTGAGTCTGCTCATCTGCCGTAAGAGCAACTGCACCAATTAGATGCGTACTGAGGGCGAATAAATCCTTGTATTGCCTGGTTTGCATTATGCTTTATTGGCGCTAAGTTCTGGGAACTTCTTGTTGTAGTACTTGATGAATTCTTTCGAATGCACGGTGTCGTGCCCGTACTTATTCGTTAATCTAAAAAAATCCCTAGCTGGGATTGTAGCTACGCATTTACCAAGAGTTGGGTGCGTTTTACCTCTTTGCTGATTTGCCTCTTTAGCGGCAATATCAGTTCTTTGCTTTTCCAAAGCAACCTCCCGCTGATATCCAGTCTGTATCTCGCGCATGAATGCACGATCTACTTCTCCGTCTGAATACCTGGGGAGATTGGGAATAATAATATCCATGCAAATTGCAAATAGAAATTATTAACTTTCGGCTTTTACGCTGAAGGAGGGGGGATCCAAACGAATCTGGAAGGTGTAAGTTCTTACGAACTCATTATTCACCGTATCTTCGAATGTATTCCTGCTGACAGTTAATTTATTGGATTTATCCGCAGTAGCGAGAGCATCCATCTTTGAAAAAATTGCTTCGCTTAATGCAAATACAACTTCTCGTACGTCTCCTGTTGTTTGGTCAGCGTCAGTGTCCGTTAGAGTGCTAAGAAGATTACTTCCAGCGGATGCTCCAGAACTCCTAAAAACAATAGCTGGACCAGCGACACTTACCGAAGCTCCATTGTCTATGTTAGTGTATTCAGCGGTTCCGAAGAAATCATCGGGGTTTATATCAAATGCCATATTGAGATTGGGTTAAAATTAAGGAAGGGGGGGCCGAAGCCCCCCCGACCAGAATTAATTAGTTAAGATCGCAGATTTCGAACTTGAACTTGATCTCACCAGCAGTGAGTTCATTAAGCGAATAAGGAGCATCGTTATCAGTATCAGGACTGAATAGGATGTCAATGGTGTCAGCAGAAGTATAGACCTTGCCGTTTTCATTGTCCAGTAATGCACCAGAATTAGCTACATATGTGATTTCAGTTGCATCAACGTGGATATCAGCAGAAGCTAAGTAGCCGTCTGCGTCATCTCCATCACCAACTGCAACCGTTAGGTCATCACCAGAACCACTGTCGTTGAAAGCGGTTACTAGTTTAGCTGATGCCTTTGTTACAAGGGATCCAGCTGGAATAACATATGTGAATGTTTTAGTTGCGCGGTCAGCAAGAGTGCCAGCGTTAGCGACGGAGAAGTCATCGAAAGTAATGACTAATTCATCGGTAAAACCCTGAGGGTTTTCGTTTATAGTTAGTTTTGACATATTGTTATGTTCCTCGGTTAAGGGTTAAGCAATTGCAGTGATCTTACCGTGAGCTTGTGGATGATACACTAGAGATGTAAGTGCACAATCAACGTAGCCTCGTTCACCAGCTCCAAGATTTGGAAGGCGAGTGCTTCCCATTGGAATTAGCTCAGAAACACCGAAGTACTCAGGGTTGATGAGATATCCTGTGTCCTTGTTGCTTGTGTCAGGGGCAGTGTCAGGATTCATGTTCACGATGGAAACCATGCCGTGATCACTTTGGTACACTTCAACCGAAAGAGTGATTTGGGCTTCGTTGCCATTGTAGCTAACACGACGAACACCAGCGTTTGTTCCATCAGCAACATCAGCACCGAAACGAGCGAAATCACTGATCTTACGACGAAGAGCAGTATCAGCAACAAGAGTCAAGCTCTCTGTGGATCCAGTCTCGCGGTAGATACCAGTGATAAGGTTGTTAAGTGTTGACTCGGAAAAAGCACCAGTAAGGTGCAGAGAATCAGTGCCAGTGCGGAAGTCAGAAGGGACAGGGTTAACAGCTTGTGCACCGTTCTGGAGCCATTTGCCAAGACCACGAAGTTTGTAAGGAGTACCAGCTCCGTCCTCTGATGACATTTCGTTGTCAGAGATGAGAGTAGCTTCTACGTTACGCTTTAGTTCGCGGATTGCCTTAGCTTCAGCTTGAGCAACCTTAGCGGGGCCAACCGAGTCAACAGCTTCCTGAAGATCAGATACAAGGTAATCCTTGCGGAACTTCTGGATGTAGTTGCCAAGACGAGCGCGCTTTGAGAACTTGTCCGTGAATGAAGTGATATCGGAACCTTCCGAGATGCCGTCAGTGCTTACGTCAGCAAGAGTATCAACAGTCCATTCAACGAAAGTGCTGTTTGCTTTTTGCTTGGAAGCGGATGATAGAACAGGTGTTTCTTCTGGAGCCAAAACGGTCAAGACATCAGTGAGGTCCTCGCGATTGGATACAGACGAACCCTGGCTAGTTACACCAGTGGGTGCAGGGGAGAATGTATTAGATAGTGACATTATATTATATTATTGAGATAGTTGAAGTGTTCTGAGTCGAATGTAGTCGTTTTTCTTACCACTTTGCAAAAATTGACTGGATGCGTTATTTAGATTCTTAACAGAGCTGGGCATTTTCTTATCGGACTTAGCCGATGCAGGAGTGCTTGAAGGCGGAATAAGCCTACCCGTTCTGGGTTCATCTTGCACTAGCTTTCTTCCGAACATGCTGTTTGCTGCATGCGCAAGAAGATAAGGTAGTTGAGCTGAAACCTCTGGATCGAACTTATCTAGTCCTTTTAAGCGCTCGTCACTAAGCATTTCATTGTACTTGGAATTTACCTCATTATCATCTTGCATCCACTTGAACTCCTTCTTTGCCTTGGCAAGTAGGTTCTCTCCTGATTCTTTCGCATCCTGGACGCGTTGAATCTTTTGAGCTTGTGCAGGGATGAATTTCTTTTCGGCTTTCCTAGCATTTTGAAGATGCTTTCTTACGTCGGACTTGGTCATTTCTTTGCCCTCGACCTCCGCAATGACTTCATCGGCTGAATAACCGTCACTGTTGAATATAAGATCCTCTGCCCATTCAATTACTTCTTCCACTTCTTTTGCAACTGTTTGCAATTCATTGATATTTTCTAAGTGGCTGTACGGGTTGTCCGAATCCTTAACTTCAGGCGTGACTTGGCTTTTGGCTTGCGCCTTGAGCTTTTCTAATTCAGCTTCTGCTGCTTTGCGCTTTGCTGTTAATTCACCGAATCTGGCTACTGCACGGCTACCCAGTTTTTCGGATAGTTCGCGCAGGTCATCTTCGGATAAATCATCCAATTCAATCTGAGAAAGAACATCGTCAGAAGTTTCCTCTTCGGTTGATTCCGATTGCTCGGACCCCTCCTCTGGAGTTTCTTCTTCGGAATTATCGTTAATGCTATTATCTTCTGCAACGGCTTCAGGTGCTTCAACAGTTTCCTGCTCAACTTGATTCGTTTCCGAACCAAGAACCTGACCCTCCTCTGCGGTTTCTGTAGTCTCAGATGCTTGAGCGGTCAATTGACCACCTCTGCGCCTGGTGAACTCTGATAATGACATGTTTGTCGCCTGCTTGGGTGCAGCTTCGGCGATTGCTGCTTCTTGACTTTCATTCATAATAACGCTTTTTGCGCCAGCGATGGCGATGACGCATTATAGCACTACTTTTTGGTCAATTTAAGCATTAGGAAATCTGACCGCTAGGCCTTCCCAATCGCAAAGCTCTATGATTTCATCAAGCGCTAATATTCTGCCTGAGGTCTGCTGAATTACTTCTATATCAGCTTTATGCAAATCTTGTATGCAATCCTCTCGCATCTGCACGACCTGCTGCACAAAAGAGGCGAAGGCTTCGTGATGCCGCAGAGTTTCAATATCGTCTTGCAGCATAACTACTCCGCGCCCTGAGTCTGTATGTCTCCGACTCTAGCAGCCTCGGTGCCAAGTTGTCCGAACTCAGTAGCATTTATCATTTGCTGCTCCTGGAAGGTGTACTGGCTTGCGTATTTATTTAATCTTTCCGCGAACATTTGATCCTGCTGTAATCTAGCTGCAATGTCGGGTTGTTGCGCATATTGTTGTATTAGTTGACTAGCCACCTGGCCTCCATTCGGTCTAGCTGGCATTTCTATACCTGCGAATATCTTGGATAGATCGTCAAGTATTTGATTCTGAATTTCTTGTGAAGCAGTTTCAGTTTCCTGCATGATTGCATCCGCGAGGACGGGGTCAATGTTGGACATTGCTGCAGTCAATAGACTATCAACATTTACACGTCCACCTCTGTCCAGTTTCAACAAGTTGATCATTTGTTCTATCTTGCTGGATTGCGTTTCTGGATCAGTGCTTAGACTATCAAAGGATATTGTAATATCGTAGTTCTCGTCGGGGGATCCCTTCTGGAATTGAACGGGGTCGGGCGCTCCAGTAACCCTGAAGTACACGTAGTCAGGCCCGAAGCGCTGAAAACAAGTAAAGCACATGTTTATTACGTCCGAGCAATGCTTCAAGAACTTGTCCACCAGGAACTGCCTGCGAGCAACACTTATGTCGTCGTCGGCTAGTCCAGTGAGTTGATTCGCCTGGTTCTCCATTCGATTCTCCATCTCTACGCTTGTTTCAGCTGAGGAGGCTGGAGGCGTCTCCATGTATTGGTAATCGTTTTCACGCCTGCGCGGAATCAAGGAACCAGGGCCAAAATTGGATGGAGGCTGGTTGAAGGGGTGCAGTATAGGGGGAAGTGTAGTTATACTGTTGCGATCTATTCTGGTATCGCGTTCCACTTTTACTTGCTGCTGCAATCCCTTCAGTTGCGCTGGGATGGAGGTAGCATCATAGAGTCGCTTGCTATTGTTAGAAAGTCTAGTGACAATGACTGGGTAATCATCGTATCCGTTCATTAGTTCGAACTTGGCATAATCCACCTCGGTGCTGGATTGGAACTCTCGGTGAAATATAGTGCAGTATATGCCCTCGGAACCATCCTCTGGGTCAATTAACCTTTGATATGCATGCACAATCTCTATGAGTTCGTCCGCCTCATAGGTGCTATTCTTATTTGTAAAATTGAACCTTCGACCTTCCTGCTCGACCTCAATGCTATCTACATTTACGCCCTTGTACTGATCTATAACAGTCTGCACGAACTCCTCGTTCCAGTCTTCAGTAATTACCTTATTCTCTAATTGCTGCGCGGTGTAGTAAGTTCTCCAGAAGCAATAAGGGCTGCGCTGCGGATCAGTAACATAGCTAGGAAATAAAAAATCTCCATCGGCGGCAAGAGTGCGCACTTCGGGAGCGTCTACGGTTCTCCGTACGGCTGGCAATTCTGCGAATCCAGTTCTTTTTAGTTCTTTTAGAGCTTTCTTTGCGCGCTTCTGCGTTACGCCCTCGTAGGCGGATTGCAGCATGCCGATGACGCTTTCATCATCTCCTTGCTCTAGCATCTCTGTTATTTCGGGGGCATTGAGCTGTATCTGGTCCAGGCTAAGTCTTTGAATAATTCTGCGATCTTCAGCTTGCCACCCTACATAGGTAATCAATATTCCGCGCTCCAGCAGG
>Ga0099849_1000118_pt1 | contig 31878 bp, 32 predicted proteins | sample CB_VirMetaG_4_FD_78177 | JGI IMG/M metagenome (GOLD analysis project Ga0099849, IMG submission 78177) | Freshwater to marine saline gradient viral communities from Chesapeake Bay - CB_1508_1M Viral MetaG | ecosystem: Environmental > Aquatic > Marine > Coastal | place: USA: Chesapeake Bay... | reverse complement strand
AATAAATTATTAAAAACACCTACTAAAGTTCCACCTACACCTGCCCCTGTAATTGAATCTAAAAAAGAATTTATTGGGTTTGTTTGGTTGGATTGGGCTATACCAATTTTTGCTTCAGTTAAATTAACTAATCTATTTTCTAATGGGGATTGTGATTTTGAAACCCTTTTTGCATACATGGGTTGAGATAAAGGTAAACCATCATTTAAAATATTATCAATAATATTAATTCCTGTATTAGCTCCATCTGGGGATGTATCGCGAAATGGGTTTAGACCTTGTTTTAATAAATGTCCTCCTTCAGCATTTACAGCAGCCTGTGCTAATGTAGAAGTAGGCAAATATACACCATCATTTATAGGATTAAAATTAATTCTTGAATTAGATTGAACTCTTACACCAGTACGAGATAACACATTTTGTTTTGCTGCAAATTGTAATCCTTTAGGTGATATAAAAAATTGACCTAATCTATTTAGATCGTCTCCTGTTCTACTTAAAGTATTGGCTCTTAAAAGGAAGTCAGGACCACCAGTGTCTCCAGGAGAACTGTTTATGGATTTGGTAACAAAAGGTTCTTTGCTGTTACCTCCACCAACACGGTCTTTACCATACCTTAAAGATTTAAGGTCAGTTGTTAAATCTAAAAGCCCCATATTTTATTACTGTGGTAGATTGTCTAAATACTTAACAGGATCAGCAGAATCTAAAGTTGATGGAGCAGGTTTTCCATTTAAACCAGGGATACCATTTAATGAATAGGTATCATGTAATTTCGATTGTTGAAAATCTGGAGTAGATGGGGTTGTTCCATTTAAGTTAGATAATGTTGAACCTCCGTTTGTTAATTTATTTAATAAGCTCATAATTATTGTTTTATTATAAATATTAAGTTATTGGATTTGTCGTGAATTAACACTAAATGCTGTTCCTACACTGGTAGCATTCATTTTTACTGTGCCTTGTTTATTAAGGATTTGGTTTAATAATGCATTTGTTTCTTTCATACTTCCTCCACCTCCTAAGTTAGTTCCAGCTACAACAGTATCTTGATTATTTAAAGCTAAAGAACCTGCAGGGGTAGATAATATTCTATCACCATATCCTGGGGGCATAACCATATCATCAACAGTTCCTATTACTGATGAAGCTCCTTTTACCGCTGCTGCCATTCCGGCAATTGCTGCAATTGCTCCTGGTATACCTAACCCAAAAGGAATTGCTGAAAAAGTAGAGAATATTTTTGGGATTGCTGTTGCAAAACTTATTGTAGCTAAAACTGCCTGTCTAGCTGCTAAGCCTGCCATTAAGCCTCCCATAATGCCTAAAAAGGTCTTAGATTCAGCTAAATAACCAACACCTTTTGCTAAACCATCTAGAAAAGGAGCAAATGCTAAACCTATTTGGGCAATTGAATCTTTCATTTTACCCGCAGATAAAGCTAATTTTTCTTGAGCACTAACAGATTGCATTTGTTCATATGTAGCTTCTCCATAAGTATTTTTAAATTCTTCAGCTGATAAGGCATTTAATTGTTGTTTCATTACCATATCTGCTAAAGCATCTCTACTCATTCCTAAAGCTGCTGCTGCTGCTTCTTGTTGTACCCTATTTCCGCTTGCAAATGCTGCTGTAATTTCTTCTTGATTAGCTATTTCTTCTGCTAAACCTGCTAAATCATTAGTTAAAGCTAATTGTCTTGCTTTTTCTAAATTAATATCTTTACCAAGTAGCATTTCTGCTGCAAGTTCGTTTTTTATAGAGGTTTCAAAATCTAGTAAACTACTAGCTATGGCGTCAACACCTTCTAAATTAGTACCTAATAAAGCGGCATTAGCGGCTGCTTCAGCAAGAATTTCTGGGCTGGATCCTAAAGATACTTTTATTGAATTACTTGCACTAGCAACATCTTCTAAAACACCTTTTACATTAATTCCAACTCCTGCTTGTTTTGCTAATGAACTAGCTGTGGCTACAGTATCACTTAAAATATCTTCAGTTTCTTTACCCTGTAGTCTAGCCATTGTAGTTAATGAACTAGCAGCATCTTCCGCTAAACCAAGTTTAGTGGTTAGCATTGTAAAGGTCTCTAATGTTTGACCCCCAAAGTCAGCAACTAAACCTGTTTCTTTAGATAATGCAACAAAAGCTTTTGTAGCTTTTTCCCCTGTAAACGCTACATTTTCAGAATCGATAGCTGTTTGGTTCAGAGATTTTTGCAATTCCTTAGCTGCATCTTTTGATATCCCTGTTGTTTTGGCTAACTTAGCCATATTTTCACTACCCTTAAGAATAGCATTTCCTATAGCAAACAAGGACAATTCACCTAACCTAGATAAAGTAACAACTTCTGAAAATCTACCTTCTAATATCGCTGATAAAGTTCCGGATTTATCCAGCTTATCAACCATGCCCTTAAGACTTTCATTTCCAATTGAAAGTAGACTTTTATTTTTTTGCTGCTCAGTATTTTGTTTTTTAATACCATCAAGAGCTTTTTCTTGAAAATCTAATTGTTCTTCTTCTTGGGCTAGTAAAGTTTTTTGTCTTTTAGTTAATCTTCCACCTAAAAGATCTCTTTTGGCTTCTAAACGAGCTCTATTTAAAGCTATTTTTTCTTGTTCTTTAGCTATATCTTTTTGAGTAGCAACCCCTCGTGTTACTTTAGACTGGAGGTCAATTAAGGATTCGGTATTTTTAACTGATTGTTTTAGATCTGCTACTAAGCCACGTTGCATTGTTTTACCTACAACGTCTACTTTACCATCTAAGTCAGAAGCAGCATCTACCGCATCTTGAAAAGAACCAACTAATTGGTCTCCAATAGAAGAAACGGCATCAAGAATAAATCCTAATTCCTTATTTATATCTTGTGCTTCCTTTTTAGATTCTCCGTCTCCTAGGGCCATTGAAATGTTTTGTTATAAATATTAAGTAATTATATTTTTATTTATAACTGGTTTTGTTTTGAAATTGAGGTGTAGATACTTTACCATCTTTTCCAATTAAGGATTTTTTGCCTTTTCCTTCCTGTGCTTTTTTAAGAGATTCTGTTTCTTCTTTATAGAAATCTTGAATTAATTTGAAGGTATATTTACGAAGCCAAATAGGCATATTATAAACAGTAGGCCAATCATACCCACCTTTACCATGGAATACTATTTCATGTATTTGTCTAAATAAAGATTGTCTTTTTTGACTAGCTGAGGTCAACGTCAGGCCAAAAAAACTTAATCCCAATGGGGATGTTAACCCGCTTAGTTCCGTTTTCGGGAAAAAAAGTCAGATCTACGTCTGGTTGTGTTTCAAGAATATTTTCCCTTAATGCTCGAGCATCTCGAGCTAATAAATAATTATCAACAAAATCTCTTACTGTTTTTCTTTCAGAATCTCCTTCAACTGATTGAATCATATATTTCAATCTAGTAGTAGCTTCAGGTACATTATTTTTATCAATTTTTTGTAAACCTTTTAGTTCATTTTGAATTTTAATTTCATCTCCATTAGTAAGTAATTTATAAGTAATTACATTACCTGAGTGGGGGAGTGTAAAGCTAAAATTGTTTCCATTAGCGTATAAACTTTTATCTAATTCTTTATCTTCTAATGTGGATAAATCTACATTATATTCTTTCCCATTATACTCATAGGTGTAATCTTTACCATAACCTAAAACTCTAGCAGCTACCATTATAGCATTTTTATCTCCAATTAGTAAATCACTCCAGTTAAATTTAGTTACTACTAATGCTTTTAATACTCTATCAATTACAGACCCATCAGATATATAGGATGCGTTAGTAAGAATATCTTCTTCTTTAGCTGTCATATATTTCATTTCAATTGTACCACTTGCTAATGGGTGGTCTTTAGGATATAAAAGTCCTTTTGAGGGTAATGATACTGTTTCTGTTGGAATTTTAAATTCGGCCATAATCTTTATTTAATAATAACGTTTTTACGTTGATAAATATTAATATAAGAAAAGTTTCTTACATTTCCACACTATTTTTAAAAAAATAATTTATTTGTTTTTGAATTAGGATCATAATAATAATGCCCTTGCAGTGTTATTCTTGAATCTCCTTTTCTTAACTCAAATCCCCCAATTCTATGGTTTAAATTTCCATTCCAAATATGTAAAGTTCCTAATTCATATTCTTTAGTTCCTGTTTTATAATCTAAATAAGGGGTAATTCCATTACATTCTATAAGTAATACAAAAGAATATATTTTACTGATATCAATAGTAGGATAATAATCTAAAATACTAGTGTCTACATGATAATTAAACTTATTAAAAGGTTGGGGGTAATCAGCATAAATATGAAATCCTGGGATTGTAAGTTCAACATCTAGTTCTGATTCTATTGATGTTATTTCTGTAATTTTATTAATTAATTTTGTATATGTTTTAGAAAATTTTTTAAGCAATAATAATTGTATCCCTAAATCAATATTTTCTTTTTTTCCTTCTAACCTATATAAAGCATCTCCTAACATGTGTTCCGCTCTATATCTTTTAAATAATGATTTTTCTATAGGGGTTCCTTTAAATTGTTGTAATTGACTATTTGGGTATTCAGAGGAGTGCTTCCAATATTCTTTTAAAGAATATATCTTTTGTTTAATGTTATCTATTTCAGATTTAGAAATAAAATTAGGATAGTCTTTTACCATATACTAAAAATAAAAAAAAGCTTGACCTAAGCCAAGCTATTTTTCAAAAGGGGAGGGGTAAAATTTTTAGAAATTTAAAATACAATAATCTGGTTGTACTGTTAATTCTATATTTTGAGCAGTATCTACAGTATCCCAATTGTAATCACCAAATGTAGCTGATTGTATAAAAGCACCTTTGATAATCCATTCAGATACGATATCACCTACAGGACCAAGTACGTTAAAAGTAAGATCTTTTTTATAAAAATCACTATATCCATCACGACCTGTTACTGATTCATGGTGTAAACGTACCCACTCCATAACTGATTGTGCACCTGATGGTGTGATTGGGTCAAATAATGTTAATGAAATTGGATCCCAAACTGTTTTACCTTTTACATATCTTGATACATTCATATGGTTTAATTCTACTGTACCTTGGGATACGGATACAGCTCCAACACCTTTTACTAAATAAGCAGGAATACCATCTACATAAAGGATAAACCTATTTGCTTGTTTTGGCTCAAAAGCTGTGAAAAATATTTCGTTTGGATCTAATACTGCCATTTTATTTTATTATTTTATTATAAATATTCTATTTTTAAATTTTTATGCTGGGAATGTAGCTCCTGTTGGTAGTACATTGAAATCTAGGATAATAAACTCAGCTGTTTTAGTTGGTTGTAAGTAAATTTGACCTATTAACTCATTTCTATCTATTACAGTTGGTGTATTATTTGTATCATCCATTACTACTTTGAAAGCATACAATCCTTGTCTTTGTTGTACTCCTTCTAAATACGGATTTACTACACTTAAGAAATTGTTTCTAGTAGCAATTGTATTTTGTTCGAATACTAAATTATCAGCTACTCCAGAAATAAATCCTTTAAGAGCAATTAACAATCTTCTAACATTTACTCTATCTAAAGCACTAGCTCTTTTCTGTAATGTTTTTTGTCCAAATACAACTACTCCACTTTGTGGGAATGTTGCTAATGGGTTAACATTTGATTCATATAAAGTATCTCTGTTATTAGCTGTTAATTTTCTTTCAGCTCTAACTACTTGTCCTAAAGCTCCTCTAGTTAATCCAGCTGGTGCAAACCATGGTTCACTTGAAGCATCTGTAAATACATAAACTCCTGGGATTACTGTTGAAGCTGGTGAGTATACTAATTCGCCTGTTTGAGGATCAATCATTTGAACCCAAGGCCAATATGTTGCTGCATAGCTATTATCAAATGAAGCTGCTGCTTGAGAAACTGAAGCAACTGAACTTCCATATTTTACTAAATCTACTACTGCAATAGCATCACCTCTATTTTGAGTATTAGTAACTAATGCTGTAGTTTGTGTTGAATGTACTGCATTAATTAATCCTGGTGCTGAAATTGCATTATATTTGTATTCGTCTACATTTCCTAATAAAGCTAATGCATTAGTATAATTACTTCCAGTTAATCCTTGAGTATCAAATGCAGATCCATCTCCTATTTTATCATAGAAGTTAGCAACTCTACCAGAAGTTGAGGTTGTAATATTTCTACCTGTAGCTCCATTAAACGATCCAGATTGAGCAGAAGGCATTGATCCTGTAAATTCGGATTTTGCTTGACCATTATTATCAAAATAATTTGGAGTTTTTAAATTTACTGATTTTACTCTTATATATTTAGATAAATTTGCATATGATCCAGATTCTTGAATAAAATAATCACTTCCTTCATTTACTAAATTTTTAGTAATATCACCAATTTGTGCTGATATATAATTTGGAGAATATGGGTCTAATGATAAGTTTTGATATTGTTCAAGTACTACTTGTTGATTAGAATCATCATTTCCTCTTCGAACTAATAAGCTAAAAGTACCAGAGGCAGTATTTACACTTGGAATTGACCAACGAATATTTTCTGCTGATCCTGTTGCAAGTGCACCATTACTTAATAATGTTGTACCTGTATTCATTATTTCTCCTTCGGAAATTGTTTCTAATTGGAATGGAGAATCGCCATCAGCTAAATCTACATTTCTTAAAGTTACTACGGCAACATCAGCGGTTACATCTGCAGCGGTAGCAGTTAATACTATATCAGTTGCTCCTGCTGATGTTCCTCCTAATTCTGTGTTAATATCTGCTGCTGCCCAAGTAAATGTATCTCCTGGTACTACTCCTTCACCTGCTGATGTAGCTGTTATACTAGATAAACTAGCTTGAGCAGCAGAACCTGTAAAAGTTAAAGACCAAGCTTGACCAGTTGCTGTTGTGCTTGTTGTTGCTGATGGATTGATTGTAATTGTTCCAGCATCGTAAGTATCATCTGCATTAAAAGTAGATGAACCTGATAATTCTGTTGCTACAATTGGTGAACCACCATTATCGTTAGAAGAGAATGTAATAGTGTCGCCAGCTTCATAATTAGCACCACCTGCAGAGGCTGTAATAGCAACTAATGAACCACCATCTAATTGAATGTTAAATACTGCACCTTCACCACTACTCCCTGTGTAACCAGCAGCAGTAATACTTTCAGCTGAACTAGTAAATCCAGTTCCTGGATCTGTTACAGAATCAAATAATGTGTCAGCATTTGAATCTCCTGTTTTTAAAGCTGATCCATCTACTGTGTTAATAAATGAACTAGTAGCAGGAGTGAACGCTTCAGGTACAACTCTTGTCACTAATAAACTTGTTCCTCCACTTTGGAAATAATTATTTGCTGCTAATGAAGTTAAGTATGAATAAGCAACTGATGCACTCTGTACTGTAGTACCAAAAGTTGCGGTATACTCGCTAAAAGAAGTAACTAATGTAGGAACTTCTACAGGACCTAAAGCAGTAGGTCCGATAATTGCAGCACCTACTTCAACGGGTTGTTGAGTTATAAATGATTGGTCGTTTTCTCTAGCTAATACACCTGGAGATAATAATGTTTCTGCCATCTTTATATGTTATTTTTGATATTGTTTTATTATACATATTAAAGACTTTCTTAAAGAACTATTTTGAACTAATGAATTCTCCTTTTTCTAAATCAATGTTTCCATCTCCGTATTTTTCCTGTAGTTCTTTGCCTACTTTTTCTTGATCTTGGAGAAGAGTTTGATATTGATTTTGGAGATTTTGTTTATCTCTTTCTAAATAAATTTTTCTTAATTCAATTTGACCTAAAGAAAAAGTTATTTCATTATCTATTCTTTGAAAATCTCTTAATTGTTGCAACTCTTCTTGTGATAACTTTGTATTACTCATTTTTATTTTGTTTATAAATATTAATAAAATTCTTTTAATGCCATTATTTGTTCCCTTAGGGGTAAAGTTTTTACTGTTCCTTTCAAACACTTATTATATGAAGGAGAATCAATAGGATTTATATTAATATCTTTATTATATATCTCTTTTAATAATAGAAGTAATTCATATTTAGATACACATTCCCCTTCTAATATATTTTCAATGGGCAATTCTTCCCAATGATACATTAAATACAAACAATATTGTGCCCATGTTAGAGTAGAATTACCATTCCAATAGTATTCAGAATAACCATTTATATCTTTTTCTTGAGATAAAAACCATTCCATTAAACTAGCTTTTGTATTTAGTTCAGGACCAAATATAGATGTTTTAATAATTTTAGTATTTCTAGCTTCTTTTTTAATCCATTCTGCTGCTATTCTTTTAGAATTACCATAATCATCATCATCCATTTCACAATCAGTTCCTGGGTGGATTATTTTAGCTGTAAAATTTTCTATATACTTTGAAGAATTATTTTCTAGCCACTCAGGCAATTCCCAATTTACCTGAAAATCTGTTGTTCTCTGATGTATAGCTCCTATACAATTAACAATATAAGCCCCATCAAAATTTTGTACCACTTGTTTAAAACAAGTTGAGGGCCATCTACAGTCAGTAGTTACACATTCTATACCTTTATCTTGAAAGAATTTGTGGACCATATGTCCTAACATTCCTTTATGTCCTAATATTAATACTTTCATGGTTTAAAAAAATTATAATGATTTAAAATTTTAGTTAGTTCTTGTTTTGATACTATTGTTTCATAACTACTAAATTCGTCATTAAAACTATTGTTAAATATGTCTTTATAATGCATATAATAAGTATCATCTACTTCATCATAAAATGTCCTAGGTGCTTCTTCTTTACTAACCATTATTTCATGTATTTTTTCTGATACCCTAGGTGTACCTTTTTTATATTTTAATCCAAATTTATCTGCATATATTTCAAATAAATCTTTAACTAAAAAAGAACGCAAATTAGGTATTACATTATACCCGTCTACTTTTAATCCTAACTCAATTAAGTCCATAGCATCTTCTATATCAATCATAAATCGAGTCATTTCTTCTGAATATAAAGTTAATTCATATCCCTTATTAATAGAATCCCAAATTAAAGGAATTATACTACCCGTAGAATTCAAAACATTTCCATATATGGCAGAAGATAATTTTACATTAGATTTATCTGAGTTTACAATAAATGATTCGCCAGCTATAAATTTCATTGCTCCATATAAGGTAGTAGCAGCCCTAGATTTGTCAGATGATATAAAGCAAGCTGCTTCAAAATTATTTTCTTCTGCTGCTCTTCTTGAATTAAGAGCCCCATCAATTAATACTTTAACACTTTCTTCTACATTTTCATCTACAGCACTAATTTGTTTTAGTGAGGCTGCAAATATACCAATATCATGACCAGCGGATGCTCTTTTTAATAAATCAAAATTTCTAATATCTCCAATTATACATTTTATATTTGGAAAGTATTTTTTTAAATAGTAATGTTTAGCTTCATCCCTAGAGTAAATAGTTATTTCATTATCATTATAATAACGTCTAACTAAATTTTTACCTAAAAACCCAGCCCCTCCAGTAATGAATATTTTTTTACCTTTAATCATGGATATCTATAGATGTTTGTCTTTTTGATTTAAATATACTAGTAAGATCAATATACGAATCATTTAACCAATATCCAAATTGTTCTATAGTTGAGATTTTATGTAAAAATAAAGGTGCTTTAGCTAAGAATTCTTCTCCATTAATGCTGATTTTAAGATCAGATTTCATATTATACAATAATACCATTGGTGGAGTAGCTGAGTCTAAAACTGTTTGGTAAAATAAATCAAAATCTTCTTCTTTATTTAATTTAAATGGATTTGGTTCTCCATAACTGATCTGATCCCCAATTAAATCAGGAAAAGTCTCATAATTAAATACTGATAGTAAATATTCTAAATAATGTTCTGCATCTCTAAATTTTGATGGTTTGGGATAATCTGGACCATCCATATATTGTTTTTTAGACATTAAAGGAAGAAATTTACTTAAGTTTTCTTTATTTAAAATGTTTAACATAAAACTAGGAAATCTATATCCTTTTTCATCTGTAGGGTCTAGTACTTTTGTACATAAAAATTCTTTTGGGTTTAATAATGATTCAATAATCTCTTGAGTTAAGATTATATCATAATTAATAAAACTGTAATGACTGTAATTTAAAGATAAACCTAAATAACCTGCAGCTGATAATTGGTTAAAAACAGTCCACCCATAATCAGGTAAAATATTCATTAGGTGAAGTTTTTTATCTTCATAAGGTACATTTTTCCAAAATACCATACCTCTTCTTGGCCAATGTAAAATAGGATTACTTTTATCATATATAAAATAATCTACTTTAGATTGGATTTGTTCTGGAACAGGTATATGAGAATGTAATAAAATATCTAACCCATTAGATTTTAAACTATCTATATTATCTTCTAATACTTTTATCTTTTCGGGAGTATTACAGTGAAGGAAAATTGTAATAAGATTATTTATCATAACATGCAATATAAGGGGTTAAATCTTTATTTTTATCATACTTACTAATTGATTCATATTCAATATAATTAGTATTAGAATTACTTTTAAACCAATCACCATTTTTAGTTAATAGTTGACTTATAATAGGCTGTTCAGATTTATATAATTTTAATAATTTTAACTTTTTATCTAAAATACTTTTTGGTAATTTAGTAGAACTTTTTCCAAAAACATAAAACTCATTAGTTAATTTTTTAATAGTTTCAAATAATCTTTTATGTTTAGGGTGACCATATTCTCCTATAGGATTATGTGTTACTATTTTTTCCCAATTTTTAAATAACAATTTATTAAAAGGTTCTAAATCATAAATTTTAGTTTCATCATAAAGTGAATCTTTAAAATCCCACATTTCATAAGAACCTACACTTAGCGCCTCCATTACATTTTTAAATTCTTTACTTCTAATTTTGTTATTTTTATTTGTAATACAAACTACTTTATATTCTGGGCCGTGTTTTATTAGTTCTGCTCCCCCAAATATTAATTCATCATCTGGGTGGGCTACAATCATTAATTTAGTAGTTTTATAATCTTTAAAAGCTTTACTTAATGTTTCCGGATTTTTAGGGGCTACAGATGGATCTGGTCCGTGAATAAAATAGGGTTCTAAGTTAGTCTTATCATACATTATATCAAATCCTTGATTTAAGAAATCAGAATTTATTTTTATTTCATCCTTTGAACTATAATAGTTATTCCAAGTTATAGGTAAATTTAATTTTTTATTTTCATCCCAAAGAATATTATTAGCTACTCTTTCTTCAGATAATGCGTTTTCATCAGCAAATATTTTTACACTATATTTATTTAAATCTTTATTCCAATTTAAACACTTTTCAAAAAATGGTTTACTTTTTTTATCATAAAAATAAAACCCAGTAGCAATTAGTTTATTATTAGGATTCCTTTTAATATTTTTTATTGCTGCTATTTCTCCACCATAATTTCCTTCTAACCTTACGTCATTATAAGTTCTCCAAAAGTTTATATCTTGATGATAATAAGTCATAAATAAAGGATAATCCTTTAAATTATTTATATGCTTTATAGATTTATCTATATTTTCAGTTGCAAAAGCATCTCCATCTATCCAGGCAAACTTATCATAGGATTCATTTAGAGAATCTATACTAGCTAAGTATTTAGCAAAGTAAATGGAATAATCTTTATTAAATAAATCGGGTTCACCTGTAGATTGAGTTTTTGGTTTTGGTCTATAATCTATTCTTCTATTTATAACATTAGGTAATTCTATATTAGAATCACAATTAAACCCATATACTATTAGTTTATGTTTAGAATATTTTAATAAACTTTCGGCTAATACTTCTATCATAGGAAGATAAGATTCATTACCTCCTGTTATCCATACAAAGTTATCGTTTTTTTTTGGATTAAAATAATTTATAACTTCATTATAAACTTGATCTACTGTAATTGATTTTTGGCATATGTGCTGTAAATCTGTTCCCTGGTGTTCTCCACACCAATCCCAATCCCCAGCATCAAATACTAGTTCTTTACTTACCCAGCAATTATTACATACACTATGATTTTCTATTTTAGTTAAGTTATGAGTAAATTCATATCCATAAGGAATAAAATTATTAATCATTATAGTATGTTTATCTAATACCCAATTTACCCAAGATAAACCTGAACCTAATCCTATAAATAAATCTGCATGATATAAATGGTTTAGAGTATCTTCCCATTTTAAATTTTTCTTATCTATTATATTTGTTCCTTTAAATCCTTCTTTAGATAAATTAACTACTTTATATCCTTTACTATGTAATTTTTTTGCTAATTTTTTCCAATTTTCATAGGGCCATTCTTTTAACCCAGCTGTTGATCTTGGACCAATACAAATATATTTACCCTTTATAGGTCTTTTTTTAGGGGTAAAATCAATACCATAATGTAGTTCTTTGTAAGGTAAACCTAAAATATCTGTTGCTGCTTGAATTAGTGGAACTGTATTTACTTGAGTTGGGTGGTTACTAAAGTTTTTCCACCCCCCATTTTTATCTCTAAACCAACCTATTTCATATATAGCATAGGCATTATATGCTGATCCCGGTTTTATAAACTTTAAATCTTTATATTCTGGTAGTGTTTCAAACCAATCATTATGGTAAGTACTTACAGCAACTTCACATTTATGTTTTTTATAAAATTCTAAAACTTGAGGAATCCATGCTATTGTATCTCCAATAGATTTAGATTCAAAATTAATTCTAACTTTATTATCTGTGAGGTTAAATTCATGTACAATGTTACCATTTACTTTAATTATCCAAGGTATGTAATAAGATTTACTACATTTAGTCCACATATTATTACTAATAGTATCACTATGAATAACTGTATTTGTAGAGCCATCTATAAATTCAACAAAGTAATCATTTTTATGATGGCCTTTAATTTCTACTTTAGGACCTAAATCAAAGCTAATTTCAACTTTATTTTTAGGTAAATTATTTAAAAAACTTTCTAATTCCTTACCCGCTATCTTAGCTGCGTTTTCCCAAGTAAACTTTTCTCTAATTATTTTAGATTCTCTTAATGATTGTTCTTTATGATACTCATAATTTTCATAAGCATCTCTCATCACCTTTCTTAGATGGTCAAAATCAGGCTCATAAAATTCTCCTTCTAATAAGTCTTGTGCCCAACTTCCATATTCCCCCATTTTAGCATCTGACATTGATGCTATGTCTACTGGTAAACCCATTCCTTCTGCGAATTCTAATTGTGCACTACAGTTAGAATAAATTGAGGGTGTACCACAAGCCATAGCTTCAATTAAAGGTAAATTCCACCCTTCAGCTCGGGCACAAGATAAAAACACATGACCTTTTTGTAAATATTTTATATATTCTTCCCTAGTAGGAAAATGTTTTACTTTAACTCTGGGATCATCTAGTTTATAATACTTTAATCTATCTTCGGTACTTTCAAATTTATCCCTAGCAAATGGATTGTCAATAGATACCACTAAATCTACTGGTTCATCTTTATCAAATTCCTTTAAAAAAGATTCAATAATTTCTTTACTTGCTTTTCTATAATCAAATCTACCAAATAAAATAAATTTAAATCTTCCATCATCATATTCTGGGAGGGTTGCATCTTGGTTAGGTTTAAAAGTATTACCATCTACAGCTTCAGGTACTACTTTAACTTTATCAGGATCCATACCTTGTTCAATAGTACATTCTCTTTGCCATTTTGAGGGAACCCATATTTGATCATATTCTTTTAACCTTTCAAAAAATCCTTCTGGTTGTCTAGTTGATTCCCAAACATTATATGCTATTTTAGGCCCTTCATAATTATGGTAATAATAATGATGGTCTGTTTCATTTAAAATAATGTTTACATTATGTTCAAAGTTATTAGGATATGAACTATAAATTGGATGGTGGAGAATATTTTTATCATGATCCCATAAAGATTGTTCTACTAATAGTTTTTTATCTAATTCTGTAAAGTAATTTTCTTTATTATGGGGTTCGTCATTTAGTCCTTCCCATGTTTTACCGCAAGTAAAATTTCTAATTTTTAAATCATAAGACTTAGAAAGTTCTCTATAAAATTCTCTAGTATGATTAGCATAACCGGTAGTTCCGACATAACTCCCAATTGCAAAAATTTTAGGTTTGATAGGCATTAAGTATGAATAACTTTAATTTTAGTAACTATAATATAAAAAACTAATTTAAATAGACCAAATTATTCTTGTCTAGTTTGTCCACCAGGAAATGTTTTTACTCCTGGTTTAAATGTATCAGTATTACTTGTTGTTTCAAAATTAATTGTAACTTTAGATTTAGAATTCCATTTAGATATTGAATTCATTTCTTTTTGGATAGTATCAGGTATAATATACCCTCGTAAATTAATACCGAATGTACCTTTAACTAATCTATCTTTACCTTGTGTTAGTTCTGTTGCTGTAGTAAAACTATCTATAAAAGCTCTAAATTTAAATCTTTCAGGATTACCCCAATATGCATCAGAAGCATATTCACATGCTTCAATTATTTTATTTAATTGTTCCATGTAATATGTTTGTATAATACAACTATATTCTAAAGTAACAAAATCTGGCATTGCAACTGCATAATGTTCTTTTACAGGTTTTCTATTATTTAATACTGCAAAATTATTATAAAAATTATCTGGACTATATTTCTTTTGGAAAGAGCCATATAAATTTACTCCATTAGCATCTAATTTATTAGATACTGATCTATCTTTAGTAATTGAATCTCTTTTTAGCACTATAATTGGCATCATAATAGCACCTGATTTGTCTCTATAATATCCATCCCTTTGGAATGATTTCCATCTTTCGGGAGCTCCATAAATTATAGGGACATTTCTTCTTTCTCCATTTTGATAAACAAAAGGTTTAATAACATTATTAAAATAATAAAAAACAGCTTCGTCTAAATCTTGAATTCCAATAGAAAAAGGTTTTACATCATCTCCTTTGTAACTTAATTTAGTTGATCTATTAAAATCAATTCCAGTTTGAGATTCATTAGGATTGATGCTAGCGTTAGGGTTGCCTCTCCTAATATCAAACGCTTTTTGTTGTTCAATACTAAGTTGTCTTTGTGTTTTTGGTATGGGTTTTCTTACTTTACTCATTACATTCTTTCAATATAAGGTGAAATTGCTACTTTATCAGCTGGTATATAGTAAGTGTTTACTAATATTGATAAATTATTACCAAATTGATCTAAGTCTGGGTTTAGTGGGTTGGGTGTGCCATCAGAATTATTATTGGGGTAGTCTGGGTTTTTGCCTCCAAAATATTGATTTGATACTGTACTTTGAACTCCATAATAATCATCTTGATAAAGTACTATATCCCCAACTTCTGGTACTACATTAGCATCTACTAAATCATCTCTTAAAAAATAAAAATCAATTCCCTGATTAAACCCAATTCCATCATCTTCAATACCATAAGTTTGATCACTTCTATTTATTAAAACATTAAATAGAAAAGGACCATCATAAAATTTAGCTTCAGCCGCTTCACCATAGATATTAACTTTAGTTTCTTCTAATTTAAACTGGTATAAAGCACACTGTTGGGTAATAATATTACCCATTAGTTCTCTATTTAATTTTCTTACCAGAGAAACATCTCTCTGTCTTGTAAACATTGCCATATTATCCTACATAAATTGTCCATGGGACTTGTTGTAATTCAACCATTTTAGATTCTGCTTCTTGTGCTTTTCTATTTAATAAAGCAGCTCTAGAAGTTTCATCTAAATAAGCTCTTAATCTTTCTATTAAAGCTGTTTTTTCTGCTGTTGCAGCACTTAGTAAATCTCCTTGGTTTAAATTAACTTCAGCATTTGGGATAGGAATACTTGAGTATTTACCTCTAACATACCCTAACATTTCTTTTGCAATGGCTAAAGTCATTTCAAATATCCATTGTCGGCCAATTGAATTAATTAGGCTGTAAACAGGATTTTTAAAATTAGCATTTGAAACATTAGTAACTTTATCCTTAGCACATTCTACAACACTTTCTTGCCTGTCTTTAACAAAAATATACTGAAACCAAAGTTTACCTTCTGTTTTAACGGGCCTAGGGAATATTTTTAAATCATTAGCGTGGATTTCAAAAGAAAAATTACTACGTCTAACCATTTCATTCATTTCAATTTGTTGAATGATTTGCATATCATAACTCAATGGCATTAAAAGATAACTGTAGTCTCCTCCAAATCCACCTACACCTACTAAACCTGCAGCTATTGTTCCTCCAAACCCAAACCCAGTATAAGGATCTAAATATTGAGCAGATGCTGGGATTGGTGGTTCATAAAATACTCTTTTTACTTCAATACCTTGAGAATATTCTGAGCCAGTAAATCCACTTGCTGTCATAAAAGTTTCAAAACTATAATTTTGTTGATCTTTTTGTAAATCAAAAGAACCTGAGTACCAAGGGATTGTACCCCCAACTCCAGCTTCATCTGCGTATTGTTCTGTTAATCTTACAATAGATTGGAAGCTTGGTTTTATTATGGTTTCATTTAATTCAGTAAGAATAGGTAATCCCTCTAAATCAAGAATATTATCTCTAACTATGTAAGCCCAAATTTCATTACCATAGATTGTTACAGCTTCTTCAAATGCAGTATAAAAAGACCCTGATTGTAATTCTACGTCAACTAAGGGATACCCTAATCTATTAGCACAAAAAACAGCTACTTTGTCAGCATCCTTTCTAAACTCTGCATCATTATCGTAAAAACCAAATGGAGTTTCTCCTGGTTGGAATGAACTTGAACCCGGCCAAATAGGTATATTCATAATTTATATTTTGTTATAAATATGAAAAAAAGGGACTCAATTTGAATCCCTATATTTTTACTTTTTTTTAACTTTTAAATTATACTCCTGTAAATACCATTAAGTACTGTGAACCTGATTGGCTGCCTGCTGCACTTCCTGATACCCAAAAAGATCCTGTTGTAGTAACTTCAGAATTTGGGAGATTTGAAACTAAAATACTTGTTTCATACCCATCAGAACTAGTAATTCTTAATGCATATCCTCCTACATTATCATAATCTACTATAAGTGAAGATGCTGATACAGATGATGCTACATTTAATGCGCCACCATCAACTAGATCAACTGATCCAGTTATTACTAAACTTCCAGTTATATCTAACGATCCTGTTACGCTATGGGATCCAGTAAAATATCTAAAATTATCATCTAGTTCGGTTATTGTTAATGCTGAACCTTTTACTGATCTATAAGTTAATGCCATTTTTATTTAAATTTAATTTTATTATAAATATTAAGAAGAAGCTACAAAGTACTCTATTTGAACATCTGAAGTATCTGCTTTTGCTTTTATTGAAGTTAGTGAAGCAAATCCTGCAAAGTATTGCTCATCAACATAACCTTCAACTACATAATCATAGTAATTATTACTATCAAATTGTCCATTAGAAAATACCATTGACTTACCTGGGTCTATTTTAAATAAACCATCATCACCTGAACCAACATCATCTGTATTTGGATTTTGGGCGTCAGGGCTATCTTGAATTAAATAAAGAGATAGATAATTAGTTGTACATAAATTAGTAAATCTCATGTATTTAACTGTATCTCTAACAAATGAACCTGCTACTTGTTGTTCTTCAGAATCGACAAATCTTAAAATTTCTATCCCACTACCACTAAAAGTAGTTGAGATAGTATCTACTCTTCTTACTGTTTGGTTAATACCAGGTATTGTAACTTCATTAATACAAATTTCTTCGTTTTTATTTGGTAGAGTTATACTTTCTTGTATAAGGACCTTTAAAGATCCACTAGTTACACATTGTGCCATTTGTAAATTTTATTATAAATATGGTAATAAATATTATTAGTATAAGTATTTAGATCCTGAAATTGTAATACTTGCTCCATTTTCAATCGCTTGATTATAATATTCTAATAAATCTTCAACTATTTCATTTCTATGGTTAGTAGTTAATGTTACAGCTTCTAAATTTTTAATTTTTCTTGCTGCTGAATATAAGAATTTAAACCCAGAATCTGATTTTTTCTTCAAATCTGTTTGGTGGGCATCCCCACAAATCATCATTTTACTTCTTAACCCAATACGAGATGTAATCATTTCCATTTGTTCATGAGTTACGTTTTGTGCTTCATCAACAATAATCATAGATTCTAAGAATGTTCTACCTCTCATAAATGATACGGGCACAATTTCTATCTTACCATCTTCTATAAGTTTTTCAACTTTAACCTTATCATATAAAGCATAAAAATTTTGATAAATAGGTTGAACCCATGGATCCATTTTTTCTCTTAAATCACCTGGTAGGAATCCTATTTCTTCTTTTGATACTGTAGGGCGAGTAATAATTATTTTATCATATTGTCTTCTTAAAAGACCATCTAATGCAACATTACATGCTAAAAGTGTTTTTCCACTTCCAGCACCACCACCTAATAAGGTAATGGTATTATTGAGAATAACCTGTTTTGCTTGTTTTTGTTCTTCATTAAGTTGTAATTTAAACTTAATTGGATTCTTTGGAATCCTTTTGGGACGATAAACTTCGTCTGTATGCGGTTTAGACGCCATAGACTTTTTAATTTAGGGGTTATACAATAGATTAAAGCAAACAGTGTAGATACGTTAAAAAACGGGTAAATTTTAATATAAGAATATAATGAGATAAGTAGTATACCCATGTAACGTTTGTTAGTTATAAATATGAAAAGGATAAAAAAACCCGGCCAAAGGCCGGGTTAATTTATTAAGTATTGGTTAAGCTCTTATTATAGAGTTTCTAATCCAGCTACTTTAATTAATCCATAGAATTCAGGTCTTACCATCTTCTTAGCGTAACGAGTCATCAATCCTTTACGTGGAGTAAATGTTGATGGATCATATACTAATGGAGTCATGATTAATGGAATGTAAGGAGCAAATACAGCACCTGTTTCTAGGAACTGTGATCCTCTAAATCCTAATAAGATCTGATTTTCAGTCATATATGGATTTTTGTACACTTTGTATCTTCCGTTGAAAGATCCAACTTTTTGTACACCAAATGCATAAGTAGCTTTTGATACATCTCCGTCAGCGTCAGCAGCATATCCAGGAATTGATTCTAAGATAGTACCGATTGTTGGAGAAATTACCATAAAGTTAGCACCACCACGTAGAGTTTTCTGGTGAATGATGTTACTTAATTTTTGGATTTTAGTTCCTAAAGTTTGGAACCACTGTCCTTGGCTATTATAGAAGCCTAGGTCTGAGAATGTACCGTTAACACCATTATCTACAATAGATTGGTTGTTTACAGCTGACCATACTTCAGTTCCAGCAGCAGCTGACTCTTGTAGCATGTCTAAGATTTCAAGATCAATTTCTAATGAAATATACTCACTTAAGATAGAAGTCAATTCTGCTTCAGCATCTAAAGCGTGGTAAGCGTTAAGATCTTGTGCGAACTCAGGAGTCCATACAGCTTTCAACTTACGAGTTTTAGCTACGATAGCAGATGATTTCATCTGTACGTTAATCTCAGGAATAGAGATTGGAGAGTTATTACCATTTAAATTGTCATTTCCATCTTCAAAATCACCTCTTTCATTATCTGTTGGAGCTAATGAGTAAGATAAAGCAATAGTTGTTGAAGGTACAATACTATCAGCAGCTACTACGAATTGTAAGTTTCCACCTACAATTTTAGTAAACTGAGGATATTGTTGTGCAATAGTTGGAGCGTTAGATCCAGCTAAGTAGAAACTTCTTACAGCTTCAGCATCGAAGTTACCATCGATAGAAGAAGTTGCAATAGAAGCAGTTACGATATCACCAGCATCTAAAGAAGCTGTAAGTTCAGAATCAAAGTTAATAGAAGCTCTAGTAGCAGAACCTGTAGTTACTGCAATAGCAGCAGATTCAGTTGTATTAATAGAGTATCCATATCTTCCTTGTCCGTAAAGACCACCAGAATTAGTGTTACCAAATGGAAGGTTTCCGCCAGTAGCACCATATAGTGAATCTCCTTGAGTAAATGGATCTTTAGTATTTCCATATTGGAAATCTAAATAAAATACTAGTCCTGAAGGTAAGTTCATTGGTTGAACGCTAACGAATTCTTTAGCAGCGATTTGACCAAATACTTTTCTTACTAATGGTAAGGCTACGCCTGCCCATTGTGCACCAGTACCAGGTGTAAAGTTACCAGATCCAGCACCACCGCCAGTATTTGATTCCTCTACAACAAGTTGTTTAGCTTGGTTTTCAAGAATGATACTCATGTTATTTTTATTAGTACCATCCATACCTTCTAACAAACCTGTTTTTTCCCATTTTGTCGCTAAGCGAGCTGCATCACTCTGTACTGAGTGATATGGGTTTGCACTTTCTAAAAGAGTATTTAAGCTCATTTTTTTAAGTTTTAATAGGGTTATTAATAGTTTTTTAAATTAATCCAGCAAGTTTACGCATACGATCGTATACTTCATTGCTTTCAATAATAGGTTTCTTAGCTTCAGTTATTGTTCCAGTTGCTTTTGAAGCACTACCTTGTGGTCTTGCAGGGGCAGCTGTTTTAGACACTAAACCTTCGTTTAATGTTTCAAAAATAACTTTAGCTTCTTTTACTGATGATGCTTTGTCAAATGCTTTAAGCACTTTAACTTTTTTATCTTCAGTCAAGTTTTTAGATTTGAAAATTTTGTTTGTGTAAAGAAGTTTAGCATTTAAAAGGTTTACTTCTTGTAATTCAACTTTAAGAGCTTCGATTTCATCTAATGCTTCTTTAAATCTCATTTTTTCAGTCTCTTTTTCGATTTTAGTGTCATCTTTGTCACCATCTTCGTTTCCAGGACCTTTTTCACCTTTTACTCTACTATGTGCTTCGTCGATTTCTACATCAACATCCACTTCATCCTCTACTTCAACTTCATCTTCAACTTCTTCCTCTTCGAATTCTTCGCCAGCTTCAATTGTTCCGTCCGATACTAAATCCTTAATAACGTCCTCAATGAATCCTTTTAAGTCATCTTCTGACATATCCTCAAGATCAATTTCTTCATCTTCGTCTTTGTCTTCCATGTCTTCTTTCTCGTCTTTCATACCATCAAGATAGCCTTCTTCTTCAGCATCAGTTCTAGCATCTTCCTTAACGTCTTCTTTGTCTTCAGCTTCATCAATGGTTTCATCCATTTCTTCTTTAGCTTCTTCCATTTTCTTGTCGTCTTCGTCTTTTGCTTCTGATACTTTCATATCTTTAAGTTTGTCTTCGATATCGTCTTTAGCGTCTTCGAATCCGTCCTTATAGCCTTCTTGTTCGGCATCTGTACGAGCGTCTTCATCCAATTCAAGTTCAGCTAACAATTCGTCAAGGTTAATTTCATCAAGCTCTTCTTTAGCTTCATCCATTTCTTCTTTTTCTTCAGCTACTGCTTCTTCAGAAACTTCTTCTTTAACGTCGTCTTCTTCGTACTTATCGTACCCTTCGTCAACGTCTTCTTTGTTCATTTCTTCCAATTTTGCAGATAACATCGATTTAAGATGTGGTGTAAAAGCTTCCTCAAGAGCAAGTTTAGCATTTGCGATAGCTGTTTCCTTAACGGCTTTAGCATCAGCAATTGCTTCTTTTAACAAATCATCGTTTGCCATAATCTCAAAATTTAAATTTGTGAAGTACGGTTATTAGGAACCGTAATAGGGAATAATTTTATATCGGTGTCATATTCAGATTCATGACACATTGCGATTATACGTATATGAATATTTTGGAAAATTAAAAAACAGGGCAAGAGCCTTTTGAGCAAAGAATTTCATGAACAATTTTATTTACTTTTGTATAATCGTAAATAAATCTTTCTTTACCTTCCTTAATTACTTCATGCATATATGAACCTGGGTTTGATGGAGTTGAAACAAAGTCCCAACATAATAATTCAAAATCATCTTGTACTTCCATTATGTCACCTCTTTGTTCTAATGAACCCATACCTCTAGATGATACACCTACTGTAACACCACTTTTAATAAGTTCTTTAAGTATATTACCTGAGGGAGTAGGTAAAATTTCTATTTTACCCATCACATTATCTCCATCCCACCAGTAATCATTTATTAAATGGGATACATTTTTTAAATTTACAACTGTAGATTCTGGGTGGTCTAATTCACCACATGCTCGTCTTTGTTCTATTAATTCATTATATTTTTCCATCTCTCTATTCCAGAGATCTTTTGAGTAATAACGACCATTACCATTTTTTACTTCAGCAGTAGCTAAAATACCTTCAACAAGCAAATTTCCATTTTCTTTATTAACATTTTCAGTTAATTGAATTGGATTTGCTTTAAAAGGGGTTGTTTCTATTAAGAGTGATTTACTCATAATTTTATTTACTTATAGCATAATCAGAAGTTGATTGGCCTACTTTTTTAGGATCTCTTTCTCCAGCAGCACCACGAGTTGGATTATTTTTTTCATTCCAACTTACTTCGTCTTGTTCATCTACTACTTCTTCTTTTTGTTGGTATTTCTTACCACACATTTTTTCATACATTTTTTCCATCTTGCCTTTTCTTTTTTCTAAAAGCTTGATTTCTTTTTGCATGTCTTTCATTTTCTTTTTATCAACTAATTCTTTAAGATTGTCATCTTCATTGATTGAACTTACTCTTTGGATTTTTTCATCAATGTGATTAGATAAAAATTCTAATTGAGCTTCTAATTTAGTAATGTCACCTGCTTTTCCTATTTCAGCTAATTTAGTTTCAATAGATTCTTTTTTAGGTTTTTTAGCTTTAGCAGATTTAATAGCTTTATCTCTAGCTGCTAAGTAATCATCAGAATCAATATCACCATCACCATCGTGATCTTTTTTCTCATCAATATCCATACCTGCTGCTTCTTGAGATGCTTCAATAGCTTCTTGTCTTGCGGCAGCTGCTTCGTTTTCATCCATTGGTAAATCTTCTTCTTCTCTAATGATATCATTTACAATTACTGTCCATGGATTATTACCTGTAGTTACAACACCACCAATACTTTCTTTAACAATTTCCATTTTATTAGAACTGTCTTTAGTTTTTTCACTGTATCCACTTCCACCATAATTTTTATCACTACTTTCTGTTGATTTTTGTTCAGTATATCCTAAACCTTCAACTCCAAATTGTCCTTCTTTTACATAATGTAAAGGATCTTTAGCTAAATTTTTAATTACTTTTTCCTGAATTTCAGTTTTAGTCATATCAGGATTATTTTTCATTTCAGTATAAAAACCTTGAAGTAATTCCTGACCATTAACATTATTAATATTTTCTACTGATGGTGAATAATCGTAATTATGAGAATCAATATTTTCTACTGTTTCATCTACTTTGTAAGAAATTTGAAATCCTTCACCTTGTGGTTTTGCCTTTGATTCAGCAGGAATCTTTTCAACATCTTCTTTAGTATTAACTTTTTCTTCCGTGTTAACAATAGGTTTTAATTCATCTCCCTTTTTTTCGGCTAAAAATTGAGCAAATTTTGCTTCAAAACCTTCTTTAGGAGTTGATTCAAAAGTTGTAATAGGATTTAAATCTATATAATTTTCAGTTATTAACTTTTCTGTTAATTCCTTATGTAATTGTTCTGATGATTTCATAATTTATTTATCTAATAATGTTTCAATATCCTTAAAATAGTCGCCAATTAAATCTGTTCCAATATGTACCCCGAAACTTCCAGGATTTTCTCTATAATATTTTATTGTACTTATTTTACCTTGACGTAATAATTTTTTTATATTTTCTAATTCAGATTCAAGTTTATCAAAAGCTTCAATTCTTCCTTTTTGAAACTGTTCAACTTTATCTTCTTGTTCTTTAATATTCTTATTATACATATTAAAATAATTTATTTACTTCAAGTCCTGATCCCTTTTGTACGTAAGTGCCATCCTTAGTTTTAGGAACTAACTTATATTTAAATTGTTTTACATATGCATTATCTTTAACCCCATCTTCTGTTGCTTTAGGACCTGGTCCTAATGTTGCTCCAACTCCTTCTGTTTTAACTGGTTTGTATCCTAATTCTTTATATGCTTTAATATTTGCCTTTTGTCCTTTTTTTCTAAAAGCATAAGGTGTAGCATATTGCATTCCTGTTCCTGCACTAAAGCTTGCAGATCCCGCTCCACCACCAGTAGTAGACATTTCATCAATCTCTTCCTCCATAGTCATTCTTTTATACTCATCTGGGTATTCATTACGGAGATGTTTTCTAATTTTATTTCTTAAAAGTCTAGCTTCTTCATAAAACTCTCTAAACTTTTCATCATCTTTAGTTTTAGTATAAACACCTTTAGCTGTAGAAACTAGTGAATCTACATCATCATTTAATTTTTCAAATGCTGGGAGTTGAATTACTTTCCATCCTACTTGTCCTGTTTCTGGGTCTATTTTATTGACTACAAATTTAGTATCTCCATCTTTAGAATAAGATACATCACCAATTTTAGCTCCAGTTTGTTTAGCTAAATTAGGAGTAGGTGCTTCTTTAATTTTATACTTGAGTGCCATTTGCTACTTGTATTTCGTTTACTAATTGATAATAACGTAACAAATCTACTAAGTTGTTATCTCCAACTTTATCAGTTTTTTCTAATTCAACTAAAAATTTAGATACTTCTGTAATTTTGATTTGAGTAGCTTTATCTTTAATATTTTTAGTTTCTCCTTTTAAAATATTTTTTAATTCTGTAATTTTAACATTATAAAAATTTCTTAAATCTGGAGTAGAGTCTACTGAGTTTATATATTCTTTAAGAATTAATTTCTGAGCATCAGTTAAAGAATCATATTTATTATTAAATTTTTCTAGCAATACTTTATATGTTAAAGTTCTTACATCTTTATCATATGTAGAAAATTCTTCAATTACTGATTGTTTAGAAGGTTGTTTTACTTCTTGTTTAGTTAGATGTTCTAATAAAGTTACTTTATTATTAACTAATTGTGTTGGATTTGAAATAGATTTAGAATTAATACTTTCTATTAAAGTATATAGAGAAGCTAATTCTTTATAATTAGATATTTTAGAACCAAAAAATGATTCTAAGTCATAATGTTTTTTAATTTCATTAATTAAATTATATTTCTGTTTCTTTAAAGATTTTCTATTAAATTTAGTAGATGCTTCTAATATAGTATCAATAACTAAAGTTGCTCTACCTTCAGTCAATACTTTAGACTTTAAGATAGACTCATACAACTTATATTCTTTGCCTAAACTAGTTTTAACAAAATAAGTTTTTAGAATATCAATAGCGGGTGAGTCACCACCTTTTAGTGTATCAGCGGTGATTTGACGTACTAACAGTTCAAATAAAATCCCTGTATTCTTGTACTTTGAATGTTTTATTTTCATCAAAAAATATATTTATTTATAAATATTAGAAAAAATTTACTCCTTTAATTGTTTTTCATCTAATAATGACGTATCATTTTTATCTTCCTCAAATACTAATTGTTTTTTATTAGGTTGAGGGATATTTTTAAACATATCTTTATTTTTTAGATATGTTATGTGAGCACTTTCTAATGCTAAAGGACCTCCTTTAAAATTAGGTTTTATAGAATCAGAATCATTTTTATCTTTATCCTTCATTCGTTTAGTACCTAATCTATCTTTACCAAAATTATCATCTTGTGTATTACGTTTTACATTAGTATCTTTTGGCCTTCCTAATTTAGGGTCATCAGAAGCATATGTTTCAGGGTTTGGTACATTACCGGGGTCTGAATACATTCTTCCTTTACCATATAATGAAGCTAAATCATGAGGGGTACCATATGATTTACCAGTTTCAACTGGGTCGTTTCCTTCTGCTTCTATTTGTGCTAATCTAAATTTACGTTTAGCATCTTCTCTAACTAAATCTCTATATTCATCATATTGATCTTCGCTAAAGTGGTAAATATTATCATAAATCCAATCAGATGGTACTAAACCTTGTTCTAATAAAGTAGCAGATAATTCAGCTTTTGATTTCATCAACTCAATTCTTTCCTGATCATAGATGATCGAAGGAGTAGTCATATTTAAAGTAAAATTAGTTAATGTCTCATCTGTATACCCTTGAGTATATAAATGTACTAAAGCAATTTTATTTAGCTCTGATAGGATAATTCTTTGGATACGATCAATTGTACGAGCAAATCTAATATCTTGTTGTGCTAATGTTGCTTTACCTTCTAATCCTTCTTCATACCCTAAAAATGCTTTAGGTATTTTAAGAGCAGCAAATAATTTACCTCTTAAATATTCTACATCTTGTATTCCATCATATTGTAAACCAGGGGTAGTATCTATTTTAGTTGTATTATCATTTCCACGAACAGGAATATAAAAATCTTCTAACATGTTTTGCATGTTATATTTTAAATTATACTCACCTGTTTTTTCATCCATATAAGGAGTACGTTTCATTTTAGAAATAGTTTTCTGCATAAATGTTTCTATTTCATTAGGTGGAATAGCTCCTACATTTATATAAAATATTCTTTTTTCTGGGGCACGAGCAATTCTATGGATTAACATTGCATCTTCCATTAAAGAATATTGTTTATATAACTTACGAGCAGGTTCAATATAAGCTCTACCATAAGGTAAATAGTTGACATCCCCAATTAATCTAAAATGAGCAATTTCATAATTATCAAATATAATACCTGTTGTATTATCTGGATTTTGATTTACTGTATAATACCCTGAGCTGCTAGTTCCACCTCCTACATATCCTTCTGGGTTATAGATATATCTTATTTCTGATGGGTTTTCTTCATTATATCCTTCTTGTCTTTCCATATGGTAAGCTGTATAAGGTATAACATTATAAACTCCAAACTTTTCTGCTATTTCTAATTTCAAGAAGAAATCACCATACTTACACATTTGTCTAATCCACATCCAAAGATTAAATTCAATATTTAATACGTCATAAAATAAATTATATAATATTTTTTGTATATCTTCGTTAGCACTTCTAATTTGAAGTACTTCTCCCATATCATTTTTTAATGTAGATTCATCTGCTAAAATATCTAAAGCAGAAGCAATAATAGCATCTTGGTCCATTACATCGTACTCTGAATAAATCATAGTACGTAAGTATTGGTAATTTAAATTAAATTGTGCCCCATATAAAGAAGATGGAGCTGTAGAATAAATTCTGTTATATCTATCAACTAAAGCATTAGTTTCATATTCACCGCTAGATTGAATATTACCTGAGTCTATAGTTTTAATTTGGTTTCCACCTACATTTCGGATTATTACATCAGTTGAGAATAATCTTTGTAATCTTGAAAATATGCTTTTATCAGCCATTGTATATAGTTATTGTTATAAATATTGTTTAAAAAAGCCATCTAATATCTTCTTGGCCATTTTGGGTATCTATATGGTAAGGGTTGTCAGTACCCTTTGAAAAATACCCACCTTGATATGTTGTTCTATTTACTGACATATTATCTAGAGCGTTGCGAGTGGATTCTAAACCTCGTTGTCTTAATTTTAAAGCTGTATCTCTAATGTACATTGCAATACCAAAAGACATAACTAAATCATCGTTATACCCCGATTGTGCTTCTGCTCTTCCGTTACGCCAAATAAATACTTTCATTTCCTCTATCAACCTTTTAGATTGAATTGTTACTCCTTTATCACCAATGTATTCTTGAAATTTACCTATTACCATAGGTCTAGTTCTAGATGACATAGTAAAACCAGCTACCATTTTTGAATGGTCTTGGTATTTGTCAAAATACGAATTAGCATTTGGGGAATCACTCCTTTGTGAATAGTAAAGGTTAGGATATTGTCTATCAATAGCAACTTGTATAGTTGCCCAACCAATATTAGCATTTTCAATTACTAACATTGCTTCATTATATTCAGTGGCTAAACCTACTAATAAATGACCATATTCTTTTGTACCAATTTGACCTTTATATTCCGCTACTTGTACATTATTTGATACATCAATTACATGACATGCTGAGTAGTCTTTCCCATCTCCTCTAGATACATCAGCTACTACAATATAATCTCTAGTATAATCAGGTGATTCCCAAACCCATAAATTTTGATCCGCTCCTCGTTTTTCTAACGGATCTTTAATGTAAGATTTTTCATAGTATTCAATATATTCGGGATAAAACACAATGTCACCAGATGTTGAAAAGTCACAGTCACATTCTTGAGCTGCCATTCTAGGATCACCTAGTAATTCATCTTGTCTATCTCTCCATGATTGATCTCGTTCTGGGTGAACATACCAAGGTAATTTAATAGGTAAAAATTCATTTTCTGCTGCTTCTGCTCTTGCCCATGTTTGATGAAACCAATTACCAGTACCATAAGGAGTAGATAATGCTATACAACCCCCACCAGTTGCTAATGTTTGTTGAGCTGAGGCCCATATCTCCCCAATGTTATCAATAAATGCTGCCTCATCAATTAATAGCAAAGATACTGCTTCGGATCTACCTGCATCTGAACTTGCTGATGTGGCTTTAATTTGGGATCCATTTTTTAATCTCAGGGTTAATTTATTATTTTCGTCTGCATCTACCTTAAGCCAAGAAGGTAAGTTTTCATACATAAACTTTACCTTTGTAACCATGTTTTTAGCTGTTTCTTGTTTAGTAGCAATACAAAGTATATTTTTATCTTTATGGAATATCATTAACCATAAAGAATAACCTGCAGATAAAGTTGATATACCTAACTGTCTTGACTTTAAGATAATCGAATAAGGATTATCTCTCATTAATGTTAATACTTTTTCTTGAAATGGGTATAGATTAAATTGAATACGTCCTCTTTGGGGGTGTTGGATATAACAGTATTTTTTCATAAAATGTACTGGGTCTTTAGCACACCTTAAATACTCTTGACGTATTACTTTTTTTAACTCAGACATATTATTTTACTATTAATACAGCAGCAACAATCCCTACTAAACCCGCTCCCATAGTTAATTTATTTTTTAACTTTTGTTTTTGTAGATCTTGTTCTAATTTTTTTGATAATTCTTGAGCTATAAGTAATTGGTCTGATTTAGTAGACAGAATGGTATTAAAATTACCTATTTGAAAATTTAAATTAGTAATAATACTATCTTTTAGAACTACTTTTTGTTCTAAAATTTTAATTTTATCTATATTTAGAGCTAATTCTTCTTTAGCTCCATCTCCAGTTATAAGGTCTTTAATTACTAGACGTGCTACTGGCTTTTGTAATTGAATCGAGGTACTGTCTGTAACGCTCTGTGAAAAACCTTTCAAGCTCGTCATCATTAAAGCTGTCAACAGCATCAACTTTAGTACTAATTTCATATCTTAAGTTGTTTATTCTATTATCTTTAAGATCGAGTTCTTGATCTAATTTACCTATTTGTACATTTAATGTATCAATCTTAAAAGTTAATTCATCGTTTATACTATGCAACGAATCAACTTTTTGTTCTAATGCTTCTATTTTAGCATTGTATTCATTTACATAATCTTCTTTTTCACTAAAAAAGTTAAAGACTATTAAACATGCTCCTATTATAACAAATAATGGATAATTTCTTTTTAACCATCCTAACATAATATTTTTATTTATCTAAAATTTTATCTAATTCTTTTTTTAATTTAGTTTTAGATTTTAATTTATTTAGTAAATCTTCTTTTTCTTGCCCTTCAGCTTTAGAATATTTTTTAGCTAATGATTTCATTTCACGAGTTAATACAGCTAATTCTTCAGCGGCCTTAGCTAAACTTTTGTTCTTTTTAATTTCAGCATCAGATGGTTCTTTATCATCATCTTCTTTCAAATCTCTTTTAACAATAGCATCATATGCTTTAGCAACATCACCTTTGTATAGTTGGTCTACTATTTTTTTACCTAATTTTTCTAATTGGTCTTGTGTTAAAGAGTGTTTTTTACCAAATCCTTCTAAATAAGATTGGCCTATATCTGTATAATCAGCCCAATGATCTTTACCCTCTTCAATACCTGCTTCTTGTTTTTTCTTAATTACATCATCTAATTTAGCATCGTATGCGTCTAATGCTTTAATATCATCCTCAATATCTTCAGATAATGTAGAGATAATCTCTTCTCTAATATAATTTTTTAACTCAGATTTTTTCATTATAATAAGGTTTTATTATAAATATGTTAAGAGTTTATAATGTTTAATATTTGTTGAATACGTTCTTCTGTTGAACCCTTAATTTCTGAAACATGATTAGTTCTAAAGCCATGTCTTTTAAGTAAATGTGTAATAGTAAAATCAATTAAATCTCTATAATGCTCATCTGTTTCGCGAACACCATTATCTTCAATAGGAATACCTTCAGGAGAAATGTAAAAAATATAATCATATTCTCTAATAAATCTAGCAGCATAATCTTCAAATGCTTCACTTTCATTTAAATCTATTGATTTAGCACATTTAGCAAAAGCCATAACATCAAATATAGTTCTATCTGTTATTAATTTATCATGCATTAATTCAGCACAACGTTCTGATAAGAATACTGTTTGACCTTTTAATGTTGAGTCTGTATTTAATGGGATACCCAAATCACTTAAGTATTTACTACGTTCAGTAGCAAATTTATAATCTTTAAATTCAGGTAATTCTTTTAACGCTTTTACTAGTGTAGTTTTACCTACACTCATTGTACCACATAAACCTATTTTCATATTATTTATTTAATAACCAACTGCTTGATTGAATTTTATCACCTAACCCATCTACTAATTTAATACCTAACTTATTACAAGTCACGCTTTCTGGAATACTTGTATTGGTTTGATCCCCACCATTAGCAAATGTTAAATCCCACATAACACCATATTCATTATATAAGTGTTTTAATGTTTCATTTTGTGTAGAATCTTTATCTATAGAAAGTAAAGCTAAACCAACACCTTTAATTGATTGAACTATTTTTAATCTTTCATCTTCAGACATAAACTCTTTAGAACCTTTTAATTCCCTTTGTAAATCAGAATTAACAATAACAATTAAAAAGTCACCTTCATTAGAAGCATTTTCAAATAATTCTAAATGACCAACATGAATTGGATTAAAATAACCACTAACTATAACTGCTTTTCTTTTCATTAATTTCTATAATCTGATAATTGAGATTTCATAGATTGGTTTTTATAAAATGGAATGCCTTCTCTTTGACGTCTCATTTCTTTCCATTCTTCATTTGTTTTTTGCATCCCATAAAGATAATATTCTGCTTTTTTTTCGTTACCTTCTGGTATTAAAGCTGGGCCTTCCCAATTATGTAATTTTCCATCCCAAGTATAGGCAATAGTGCCATCTGGTTTTGTTAATTTTCTTGATTGTGGGAATTTTTGACCTGATTCTATACTCATACTAATTCTTTTTTATTTGACATTAATATACGACTTTTTTTATTACATTCCAAAATTTTCTCGGCAACAAGTGTACCTTGGGATCCAGATACTGTAATACCTCTGGCACTTAAAGCATCACCTACAAAGTGAACATTTGGAAATTTAGTTAAAGATAAATTATCGTAATTAACTAATGGTTCAGGTGATAGATATTTTACTTCAGGAACATAAATACCCCAATCATCTTTAAGTGTTGGGAATACTTTTTTCATATCCTCAATAAAATCATAAACATAACCAAAATATGGTTGCATTGCTT
>Ga0099849_1000117_pt1 | contig 32090 bp, 19 predicted proteins | sample CB_VirMetaG_4_FD_78177 | JGI IMG/M metagenome (GOLD analysis project Ga0099849, IMG submission 78177) | Freshwater to marine saline gradient viral communities from Chesapeake Bay - CB_1508_1M Viral MetaG | ecosystem: Environmental > Aquatic > Marine > Coastal | place: USA: Chesapeake Bay... | reverse complement strand
TTTGAAATTGAAGATGAAGTTCATCAGGTCTGCCCTATTGTTTGGTGGCACGTATGGGACAATTATCCTTATCCTGATTTCAATGATATACTTTACCAATCGACTGATTTGATTAATTGTCATTCTCATATGACTTACACTATGCTAAAAGAAAAGCATCCTGAAAAGACTCACTTTGTTCCTCATACATTACCTCCTGGAATGTTTAATAAACTTAAAAGTGAAGAAATTCAGCATTTTAAAGCTACTTTGTTAGGTAAAGAAAGAGAAGATCATTTTGTCGGGATATGGGTCAATAGGAATGCCAAAAGAAAAAGATCTAATGATGTTATTGCATCTTGGAGTTTATTTTTAGATAAGTTGGAAAAAGAAAAAGGGCATAGGAAGGCCACTTTGATTATGCACACTGATCCTAATGACAATGAAGGACCTAATCTTTTTAAAACAGCTGAACAATTTAAAGTCCAGGACACAATATTCTTTTCAAAAGATAGATTGGAATTTGATAAAATGAATGTTCTTTACAATATATCAGACTTTTGTTTGAATATATCATATGCAGAAGGGTTTGGGCTTTCAACACTTGAAGCAATGATGACAGGAACACCAATTATTGCTGTGAAAACAGGAGGTTTAACAAGACAAGTTGTTGATCATCGTGATGGAACAGAAAATGGTGTTGCTTTAGATGTTGATATGAAAACTTTAGTAGGAAGTCAAACAGTTCCTTTCATTTATGAAGATTATTGCAAAAATGAAAATGTTGCTGAAGGGATTTATAAGTTATCTTGTTTGAGTGATCAAGAAAGATCTGAATTAAGCGAAAAAGTTTATGAGTATGCAACAACTCAATTTTCATATGAAAAAATGATTGAAGATTGGCATAATTCTCTTTTAAAAATTCACAAAGAATGGAAAGAAAATTATGTTAGAATAACACAAACAACTCTATAAGGTTTAAAATGAAAAAAGTTTTATTAAGAGCTCCTCTTTTAACACAGTCAGGTTACGGCGTTCATAGTCGTCAAGTTTTTGAGTATTTGTATTCTTTGAACGGAGACAAGATTGATTTGACAGTTGAAGTTTTAAACTGGGGAAGAACTTCTTGGTTTGTTAATCCTGATTATGAGCGAGGATTAGTTGGAAGAATAATGAGTTGTTCGAAACCCATTGATTCAAAATTTGATGTCACTTTTCAAGTTCAATTACCGGATGAGTGGAATAAAGATTTGGGTAAAAAGAACATAGGAATAACTGCAGCTGTTGAAACTGATGTTTGTAATCCTAAATGGGTTGAAGCTTGCAATTCAATGGACATGGTAATTGTACCTTCAACTTTTACCAAAGAAGTTATTGAAAATTCAGGAAAAATAAATTCTAACAAAATCAAAGTAATTCCTGAATGGTTTTCAAATGTTCATGTTGAAAAAGAAAAAAGTCATTTAGAAAAATTAGCATTTGATAATTTTAAAATATCAACACCTTTGAATCTTATGTTAATTGGTCAGATAACCGGCCAAGATTCAAATACAGATAGAAAGAATATTTTTTACACTATTAAGTGGTTTTGTGAAACTTTCAAAGACAGACCTGACATTGGATTGGTTTTGAAAACAAACAGTGGAAAATCAACAGCTATTGATAGACAGATTACATACAATGTTTTAAGTAAAGTAATATCTGAAGTAAGATCAGGTCCTTTTCCTAAAATTCATTTTATTCACGGGCATATGACACCTGAAGAAATTGCCTGTCTATATTATCATCCAAAAGTAACCGGTTACCTTTCAGCAACGCGAGGAGAAGGTTACGGATTACCAACAATTGATGCTGCAGCTTCTGGGTTACCTATAATTACAACAGACTGGTCGGGTCATTTAGAGTACTTAAAAGATGGTTTATTTACTCCACTAAAATACACGCTACAGGAAATTCCTGATCAAAAGTGTGACAAAAGAATATTCATGAAAGGAAGTAAGTGGGCAGTTGTTAATGAATTTGATTTCAAAAGTAAGTTATTAAACTTTTTTGATAACGAACAATTTTTAGAAAAAAGACAAAAAGCAGAAAAATTATCAGAATCTGTTAGAGAGAATTTTTCAAAAAGAGCAATCATGAAGAGATATGAAGATTTATTTAGAAGGTTCTTGTAATGGAAATAACTTCACATGTTATATACTTAGCAATAATTGCAGTGTTATTAGTTTCTAATGGTGCTGCAATTTTTTATCTTTATAAGTTTGCTAAAATAATTCTTAATTTAGAAGACACGCTTGAGGAGTCATTAGATGAAATTGATAGTCAGTATAAGATAATGTATGATATATCTACGAAAGAAATATTTTTTGACTCAATTGAAGTTAGAACATGTGTAAAAGAGCTAGTAAAGTCTAGAAATTTGATGTTGAAAATTGCTAATAAATTAAATAAATCGTTCAAGGAATAAATCTATGCCCGTCAAAAGAGTTAAGGTAAAAAAAAAAGTTGTTAATAATGATCACGAAAGTGATCTAAAACAAGTTAAGAAAACAAAAAAGAAAAAAGTTTATTTTGGAAAAGATACACACGATTCAATTGTTGACTATCAAAACAAAGATGAAAGAGAAATAAAAAACGAAATATACTGCGCTAGAATAAAACCTTCTTTTGAAAAACTAGTTGAAAATTTAATTTTTATTCACGGATTTGCTTCAAGCGAAATACATTCAAAGGAACTTAAAAGTGACTGTGTTTCTTTTTTGTATGAAACTTTGGAAAAATTTGATCCTAGCAAAGGAACAAAAGCTTTTTCTTATTTCAATGTAGTTGCAAAGAATTGGTTAATAATTCAGAGCAAAAAAAGGTACAAACGAAAAATAAGACATGTTTCTTTAGCAAATTTTAATGAACTTAAATCTTCTGATAAGATTGAGATCGAGACTTATAAAATGATTCCTTCTCAAGAAAAGTTAATGATTATTAACGAAAACAAAGAAATGCTAATCCCTTTACTAGAGAAGATTAAAGTAAAAGTTTCTAATGAAAATGAAAAGTCTTGTATTAATGCAATCATTACTTTGTTTACAAAAATTGAAGAACTAGACTTTTTAAATAAAAGAGCTGTTTTTGTTTACTTAAGAGAACTTTCTGATTTAAATCCTAAGCAGTTGTCAGTTGCAATGTCAAATATTAGAAAATATTATAGAGAGATAGTTAAAAATGATGACAATCTAAACTTCTTTCTTTTTTAATTGTTGGAGAAAATATGACTTCAAAGAGTGTGTCAAAAAATTTAAAAAAAATAAGTGATAAAGATACAAAAATATCGAGATTTAGTGATATTTTAGATTCTTTAGATTCTTTAGAGGATAAAAAAAAGCTTCTTTGGAAAGAGATATATGAGAATTCTTTAGAAGATAGAATTAATGCAAAAATACTTTTTGATGATCTTATGATGCAATCTACAAATAATCCTGCGAATCATGCTATGTTTGGCTCTACAATGTCAAAATATTTAGAAAGAATGTCAAAATCAAACGATCAAATATTGAAATTAGTTGAATTAATAGCAAAAGAAGAAGAGAAGAATGTGATTACTGATAACGAAATTTTCAACCAGATAGAAGGGAAGTAATAAATGAAAAGTATCAGAGATCTAAAACATTCTAGAAATACTTTTATGGAAAAGTCTCTCAAGGCTCAAGAGAGAGGCCTTAACGATAGAAATTTGCAAGATAGCTACTTTACTAGCGCTGTCATCAAAGAGTATATAACTAATCCTGTCGAGTATTTAAACACTGAGATATTTGATACAAGACAAGACGCAGAAAAAGAAAAAATAAAAATTAAAGATTTTCTTTTGTCAACTAACGAGTTAATTGACCCGGACCTTTTGGATTTTATGCCGCCAAATTCCATCTTGGCTTATCCAATGACAAAAAGAGCGGGCAGATCAAGCGTTGAAATATTTTATCCTTTTTTTCCTCCTCACTTGAGTTTTCCTGCAAAAGCAGGTGAGCATGTTTGGGTTTTTTACGAGGTTATAAACAGAAGAAAAATAGGCTATTGGATGTGTAGAAAACCAACGCATCGTCAAGTTGATGATGTCAACTACACCAGGGCTGAAAGAATTAATACAATTTATCCTATTGATAGAGTCTATAGAGATAAACAGACTTTAGTAAAAGATGAAGAGATCAGTAATCTAGTACAAAATGGAGGACCTTCAAATGGTCTTCCTGATAATATCTTTCACGATGATGTCTTGAGAGGCTCTGTCTCTTATACAAAGGATTTCTTACCTGAGCCGGTCCCTAATTTTCCTAAAAAGTGTGGAGATCTACAGCTGCAAGGATCCAATAACGCTTCGATAGTTTTAGGGACAGAACAGTTTTTTAATTCTGATCCTGAAAACCCTCACTTTATAGCTAATTTAACAACGATTAGAGACAATGACTTGCAGTCTATTAGAGAAGGATTAGATAATTTATCAAAGTCTGAAAAAGGAGATCTTCAGATAAGAAATGATTATAACGTCAAATTTGCAAACAGAAGAGCTTCGGGTGCGATTGACTTAGCTGTTGGCAAAGGATTAATAACTTATAAAAATACTTCTCCTGGTGAACTTTCTCAAAAATTAGAAAATTTTATTACTAATCCTGACGATTCTAGAAAGATAAGTGACAGTCCAGAGATAGGTGTAATCAAAAATTATGTTGAGACTACATCTAATAAGAAATTAGAACATTTAGAAATAGATAAAACAAGATATCTTAGAGGAGAACAAGAATCGGATCCGGGAAGTTTAATCGAAAATAAAACAGATAATTGCGCAGCAAGAATTTACGTCTCATCAGTTTCTTCTCCAGATACTTTGTGGGCTCGTCATCTACTGCCTTCGTCAGTTTCTAGAAAAACAACAGCTTATCATGAAGGATCTTGTGCAATCAATTATGCAGATCATGTAAGACTTTATGGTAATGAATCAATTAGGATGGTTGTCGATTCAGATCGATATTACGGAGAAGTACAATCAGCCTTTTCGGGAGACAGTAACACTGGAATAGAAATTAATTCTCAATCTGTCTACCTCGTTGGAAGAAAAGGATCACGTATTGCTTTTTCACCTGCGGGTTCTGTTATACTTCAATCTTCTGGAGGTGCATCTATTGTTTTGAAAGCAGATGGTAACGTCGTAATCACTCCAGGGCAGGGGAAAAACATTAAACTCGGCGGAGAAAGTGTTGATCATCAAGTTCTTTCAAACATATCTTTGGGAGAAGGGCCTGATGGTAATATTGCAAAACCAATAGTATCCACAGCTTTAGGAATCGTAGGTGATAATGTTAATGACACCAGAGGGGGATTCGTTCCCAATCTTTTAGTTCAGGGGTTTAAGCAACTAGTTCCGGGCCCGCTTTCAGCTCCTAATACTTCTGAATCTGATCTAGAATGTGGTGTTGATGAAACAGAATTTAATACTTATTTTGGTTTATAGTTTTGAATAAATGAGATTTAAAGATGGGAATATTTACGGACAGAAGTTTATTATCAGATGGAGAGCTTACTGATACAGGTAAAGCAAACTTCCTGTCCTCTGTTCATGATTTAGTTTTTCTTGACGGTCAACCTGACTTTTTCCCTGATTGTAATCTTCCACCCATAATTCTAGAAAGTCAAATTGCTAAAAGTGATTTACCTGATAATGTTGGCTATTATTTTTATGACGGATCAATTAGTGTAAGTGAACATCAGGAAAAGCACGAACAATATCATCAGACATTTTTAAAAGCTTATGAAATTATTTTAAATGTTTTTGATATTGAACCTTTAGCAGTAATAATTCAAGATCCTACATTGTTGATACAAAAAATCATTCAAGCTTTAGTAGAAATATTACAAGAAGTTTTAGATTTTATTGCAGACATTAAACAATATGTTTTAGATAGAATCAACCTAATTTTGTCAAAGATAAATGAATTAATAACAATTATATTAAGATTGCCTATTGACGCTAAAGAAGCAATAATAGATTTGATTGATTTCATCATTGATCTTTTCGAATGGGATCGCGACGAGATTAGACCTAAAATAGAAGAAAAAATAGATGAAATAATAGAGAGAATAAAAGAGCTGATTCCTGATATCAATATAGGGATCAACTTTAGCATTCCTAGTATTCCCGTGCCTCTTTTAGATATCCCGGGAATTAACTTACCCGATTTCAGTTTGGATATACAATTTCTTCCTATACGAGGAATATTTGATCTTTTTGGCTACATAATCTCTTTGATAGTAGAAGGAATCCAAGAAATAGTTGACGCAATACTTTCTCTTTTGCAAAGACTCAAAGATGGAATTCAAGCATTCTTGTGTGCAATAATTGAAATACTTTTGCGCCCGGTCATTCAATTTTTAGCGCAGCTGTCTTCGATGGCTAACGTAATGATTGCATCACTTCTTGTTTTTTTAAAAAGAATTACTGGAGGAATAGTCTGTGGATTAATAGCAATTTTAATTGGAGATGGATTGATTTTAGAATTTGCTGTTGGATTTTTTGAGTTTTGATATTTATTCTAGAGGTTAAATTATTATGGCGATTTCTTTTAAAAACGTAGGAATTAAAAAAGATAATATTTTATTTGATCAAGCTTTAAATCCTCAGCCTATAGGAATAAAAACTCCCTTAGAAGTGAATGCCAACGGATTTGGGCCTTTTCAAATGATTTACGATCCAGTCAAGCAGCTCAAAGACAATTTGAGAAATTTAATTTCTACTAATAGTGGCGAGAGATTGGGTAGATATAATTACGGCGCAAATTTAAGATCACTATCCTTTGACTTAACTGCGAAAGATGATTTTGATGCTGAAGTTGCTTTTAGAATAAAAAATGCTGTCAGGAACTATATGCCGATGATTGAATTGGATGAATTAGAAACTACTCCTTTGAAGATTACAAAAATTGATGACGCAAATAAAAGCATTGCTAAGATATTAATTAAAGTAAAATTTAACGTTCCAAAAGCTCGCTCTTTCGATGAAGTTGTAGAAGTAATAATATACGCAGGTGGATAAAAATGGCAAAAAACATTAAAAAAGAAATTAGAACATCAAAAGACATATCTTATTTGAATAAAGATTTCGATTCTTTTAGAACAGAACTGATTAGATATGCAAATGTATTTTATCCTGACAAAATACTTGATTTTACAGAATCAGGACTAGGTGGTCTTTTTGTCGACATGGCAGCGTATGTTGGAGATGTTATGTCATTTTATTTAGAGCATCAATTCAATGAAACAAATTTAGAAACAGCAGTTCAAGATGAAAACATTGAAAGATTAGTAAGAGCTGCAGGCGTCAAAATCGTTGGTGCCAGCCCAGCTATTGTTCCAGTTGAATTTACAATAACAGCTCCTGCAGAATTTTATGAAAACGAGTATAGACCAAAAATAAATACACTTCCGAAGATAAGGTCAGGAACTATTTTAGGTAGTAAGAATGGAATTAATTTTACCTTGATGGAAGATTTGGATTTTGCAAAAGTGAATGCTTCTGGTAATTTAATAGCATCTGTTGCAATTGCAACTTCTAGCAACAATGCACCTTTAACTTATACTTTAAAATTAACAGGAGTATGTACTAGTTCTTTAACAAGAACGCAGTCAGTAACTATTGAAAATAATTTTAGAGCCTTTAGAACAGTTTTACTCAGTCAGTCAAATATTAATGAAATAATATCTGTTTATGATTCAGATGGAAACGAGTATTATGAAGTTGATAATTTAACTCAAGATGTTGTTTTTTTGAGAAAAGATAATTTAGCAAACGATCAATACGAAGTTCAAGAAAGACTAGAACTAGTTCCTGCTCCGTATAGATTTGTAAGAATATATAATCGTCAAAACAACACAACATCACTTCGATTCGGAAGCGGAAGACAGGACGTTTTTGATGATGATGTAATACCTGATCCTAGCGAACATTCAATTCCGCTTTACGGTGACAGGAAGACTTTAGATTCAATTGCAATTGATCCTAACAGCTTTTTAGAGACAGCTACTTTTGGAATCTCACCTAATAACACTACTTTGACTATACGATATCGTTACGGGGGTGGATTAAGTCATAATGTAGGACCTTTGAGTATAAATTCAGTCAAAGATTTAATAATGGATTTTCCAAGTAGCGTAGAAACAACAGATTACGTATCAGTTAGAAGATCAACAGCTGTCTCAAATCTTGTTAGCGCTAAAGGAGGAGAAGATCCTCCAACGCTAGATGACTTAAGGTTTGCTGCATTGAGCGCAGGAAACTCTCAAAATAGAATTGTTTCAAAACAAGATTTGATTGCCAGAGTATACTCTATGCCTAATAAATTTGGAAGAGTTTACAGAGCTGCTGTCAGACCAAATCGAAATAATCCTCTCGCAGCTTTGTTATATGTAGTTTCGAGAGATGCAAGTGGAAAGCTTTTGCAGAACTCTCCTGACAGTTTGAAGGAAAATTTAGCAACATATTTGAACGAGTTCAGAATGGTTTCAGATGCTATTGACATTATGGATAGTCCTATTTGTAATATTGGGATAAAATTTTCTGTAAGTATTGAAAGAAACTTTAGTCCTCAAGCTGTAATAGGACAAGTCATTCAAAACATTATAAGTTATATGCAAAATTCTGCTTTTCAGATTGATCAACCAATCAGTATCTCAGATATTGTTAATATAATAATTAATGTTGACGGTGTTATATCATTAATTGATTTACAGTTCAAGGAAAAAAGTGGGTTAGATTCTGTGACAGGTAATTCTTATTCACAATTTAATTATAGCGTTGCTAGCAACACAAGCAGAGGAATGATATTTCCTGCAGACGGGGGTATTTTTGAATTAAAATACCCAGAAGATGATGTAGTCGGAGAGGCAGTATAAAATGTATTTAGCGTTATCATCTAGTAAAGACACTTATATTACGAACAAAATTATCAATAATACTTTCAGAGCAACAGACGCAAATGCAGGATCAGCGGGTACAATTGATATATTTAAGTTGTATAGTGAAAATACTTTAGCAGGAGAAACAAATCCTATTGAGTTGTCAAGAGGTTTGATAAAATTTGATTTGAGTTTGTTGAGATCTTTAAAACAAACAAAAATTGACATTAACGATTCTAGCTTTAAATGTTTTTTAAATCTTCACGATGTCTACGGGGGCCAGACGACTCCTGCTAATTTTAAAATGATAGTTTTTCCTCTTGCAAAAAGCTTTGATGAAGGAACTGGTCGTGACATTGTTAATTTTGCTGATCTAGATTCAACAAATTATATAACAGCTTCGGTTGATTCCTTGCTAAATGTAACTGCATGGGATGAACCCGGAGCAAATGCTTCAGGATCTTTGGGAGACGCTAGTATTGATGTAATTGTCAGTGGAACACTTGAAGGTCCAAATGGAAGTCAAACTGTTTCGCTTTCTCCTGAACAAACTTTTATTACAGGTAAAGAAGATTTAAAAGTTGATATAACAACAATTATATCAGGCGTTTTATCTAACCAAATTCCTGACAACGGATTTTGTATTGCTTACAGCGGTAGCTATGAAAAAGATAACAAGACTTATTTTGTTAAAAGATTTGCTTCTAGAAATTCTAATAATACTAGGATTAGACCTAAGCTGATTGTCAATTATAACGATAAAATTGAAGATTACCATCAAAATATGATTTTTGATGTTTCGGGTTCATTGTTTTTAAATAACTATCATTTTAGTCAGCCTGCTAACATCCTCTCTGGATCTGAAGCCACAGAAATTACTGGCGATGATTGCATGCACTTAATTTTAAAGTCCGGAAGTTTTACAAAAACAGTGTCAGCATCACAATACAAAACAGGCGACAATTACCAGACTGGAATATACTCAGCATCTTTTGCAATTTCACAATTTGAGTCTTTACTTAGAGAAGAGGTTAAGTCAGCAGGTTCAGCTTCGTTTACAGAAATTTGGTCATCTATAGATGAAACTGTCGGTTATTATACGGGAAGTCTTGTTGTTAACTCTGCACAGCGATCTGCTTTTGATAATCGATTAAGTAGAATATTAATATCTGTCGTAAATCAACAAGACGTCTATGAAAAAGATGACATACCTAGAATTCGAGTTTTTGCTGAAAATAGAGATAGAGAAATCACATACAAAAAATCACCTTTTGAAAAGACAAGTGAGATATTTGTAAAAATGTTCTACAGAGTAATCGACGCAGATTCAGGAGATGTTGTAATTCCTTTTGACACAGATACAGAAAATAACGCAACTGCTGTTTCTTTTGATAAGAATGGAATGTTTTTTGATTTTTATATGAACTCACTGTCTCCCGGAAGATCTTATTACTTTGATTTCAAGATCAAAGACAAGGGGTCAATTAAGATTATTAAAGATAATCCTTCAACATTTCTAATAGAAATAGGTAAAAAATGAGTGAAAGAAGCAGAAGAACTTTAAATAGAAATGTTTCTAGAATATTTCGATCCAAGTTTGATAGAACTGATAAATCACTTGCAGATTCAAACTTAGGCTCTGTAGGTCAGAGTTACACACTTAAAAATTTTGAAAATGGAATTTTTGATCAGAATATTTTAAAATATAAAACAAACGGTTTATTGACATCAACACAAGAATTAAATATAGACTTTTCAAAGTTTGAAAATCATACTTTTTTTGATTCAGCTGTTGCGAAAACAAATGTTTCTCTTAATAACATTATTAACAATTATCCTTTTGACGGAAGCCTAGAAGAAGTTGAAAGGTTTGAAAGTAACATGTCAGGATTTGAAAAATATATTTTTGATTCAATTCCTAAAAATAAAGGTTACTTGATTCTTTCAGGGACACAAACAGGTGAGAACGGTTCAAATGGACAATTTATAACAGTTTCAGATATAGCAGGTGTGGTTTTTCCTTCTTTTTCCAAAAATAAAACTGCTAAAGCTATTTTAGATCCGACAACTAGCTCTTTTTCTTTCGAAACTTATCTTAATCTTCCTACGATTGCAAATGACAACCAAGTTATTATTCAAAAAAAGACTTCTTTGTCAAGTCATATGAGCCTTGTTCTTTCAGAATCTTCTTCAACAGAAACATGTAATGTAATGTTTGGTTTGACACAGGGCACAAAGTATTTGATGGCTTCTGCTAGTTTAGAAAAGGGTTCTTTTAAGCATGTTGCTGTTACTTACGAAAGACAGTCGCAAACTTTAAAATCTTTAAGTCTTTTTATTGACGGTGAACTTGTCAATACTTCTTCCAAAGATGTTGACATAGATTCGATAACTTTTAATAATTCTGCTTTAATTATAGGCAGTGGGTCAGAAGTTAGAATAAATGATAGCGTTTTTACACCTCAGCAAACATTTTCTGGGTCAATTGATGAATTGAGATATTTTCATTCAGCTAGAAGTCAAAGCCAGATAAAAGAAAAGATTTTTAAAAATGTTTATCCTGACAATAAAAACATGTTGATTTTAAATTTTCGTTTCAACGAATCAGGAGATGCAACAGAAATACCAGATGCTGTTTTGGATTCTTCTGGTAACAGCCTTCATTCTCAAATTACAAATTACACATCAGCAATTCGTAACACAGGAAGTTACGGAGCTCCCCCACTTAAATTAGAAAGGTTTGATAGAAATCCTGTTCTTTATACATCTCATCCAACAATTGAAACATTGACAACAGACCTTTTAACATCAGGCAGTGAATATGATGATTTAAATCCTAACTTAATTACGAAGCTGGTACCTGTTCATTACTTTTTAGAAGGAAATAATTTAGAAGGGTTTAGCGAAGTATTTGGTAATTTAACATCAGGATTTTCATCAAACACAATTCCAGGTTCGAGTCAAATTCAAAGTGCACAATTATTAGTTACGTTTTTGCTTGTTTGGGCAAAGTTTTTTGACGAACTCAAGCTTTATATTGATAATTTTTCTTTAATTAACTTTGTTGATTACAACGATAAAGAAACAGTACCCGATATATTTTTAAAGAATTTAGCGCATCGTTTGGGAATTGAATTGCCTGACTTGTTTGCGTATGGGAATATAGCGCAGTTTTATGACGGTGATGATATTCTAAACAATAGTGAAAAAGCCAAACAAAATTTAAAGCAAATAAGAGACCAAGTGTGGAGAAGAATATTAAGTGTTACAACATCGCTTCAAAAAAAGAAAGGAACTTTACAATCAGTAAAAAGCATGTTAAGAGCTTCGGGCATCAATCCTGACGACTTTTTAGAAATAAGAGAGTATGGAGGGCCAACAAAAAGGACGTTGGCAAATGCAAGAGAATCGCAACAAAAAGTTATAAGATTAATAGATTTTTCAGGAAGTATTGGTAATACTGATCAGGCGACAGATAGTTTAGGTTATTACAGTCAAACTCCTCACATCATTTCTTCGTATTTGAGCAGCTCTCGAGTTGAAAAAGGTCTCCCGACTCCTGTTGGCTCTTTTGTAGCTAGTGAAGGACTTTTTCACGGCCAGTCAGATAATCGATCAGATGGATTATTAACATCTGGATCTTTTACTTACGAAGGAGTTTATCAATTCAAAAACAATGTAAAACATTTTGCTACACAAAGCCTGATGCGTCTTTTTGTTACTGGAACTTCATCACCTAGTTCACATCAAGGTTTGATCGGAAATCTTCTTTTGATATCATCAAGTAACTCTAGCACACCAACAGAGCTTAAGTTTGTAACAAGAGTTTCGACTGGGTCATCAAGCGAAAATGTTCATACTGTTTCTTTATACAGCGCTAGCTTTTTCGATGGCTCACCCTGGTACATTTCAGTTCAGAGAATCCCGGGAGGTTTCTCTGGGAATCAAAGCATTCGATCTTCAAGCTTTACTTTGAGAGCAGCTAAACAAAGTTTTGGCAAAATAGTTGAGCAGTATTTTACTTCTAGTTTTTTTCAAGAAGACAAAGCAGGCACATCTGGAAATATTATCCTTCAAAATGCCTCAGATGAATTTAATACTTCTGGTAGTTTTATTGTAATAGGATCACAGAGTATTCAAGAAACTTCTTCGAATTATTTCTTGAACGATAGCACGATATCTCCAAGTGATGCAAGAGAAACAAATTTCTCAGGAAGATTAGCTAGAATTAGATTTTGGTCCAAACCTTTAAGTAGTACAGAATGGAAAGAACATGTAAGAAACTTTACTTCTAAAGGTGTAGACGATGCTTACGTTAACTATAATTTTAACAAAACATCATCGGGTTCTTTTGAAAGATTAAGACTTGATGCAACTTTACATCAAAATACAACTGGGTCAGACTCTTCTGGAGAGATAAGAATTTTTGATTTTAGTCAGAATAATTTTCATTTTACTGGAAAAGGATTCGAGTCATCAAAGAAAGTAATTAAAGGTGATTATTATTCTCTTTCTAAACTATCATCTAGATTTGACAGCAATGTCTCAAGCCAAAAAGTTAGAGTTAGAGGTCTTCTCAATGAAGATAGAATAGATGAAAATCCGTATGCAAAAGTAGGTTATGCTTACGAGTTTCCTGTAACTGAAGAAGTAACTGATGATACTCGTTTTTCAATTGATTACAGTATTGTCAAGGGAATGAATGATGATATTATTTCTACTTTTTCTTCGTTAGACTTTTTTGATGATGCTTTAGGTCGACCAAATCTTATGTTCTCAAACTATTATCATGATCTGGATAAGCAAAGAGAAGTATACTTTAATAACTTGACTCAAAAAATGGATTTTAAAAAGTATTATAATCTTTTTAAGTGGTTTGACAATACTTTTTCAGATATTATATTAAGCATGTTACCAAGAAAAACTAGTTTCATGGGAATAAACTTTGTTGTTGAATCTCACGTTTTAGAAAGACATAAAATGAGATATTATTATGATGAAATTTATCTTAAGTCTGTTGAAAGAAATCCGGATCGAGGTAATTTACTTTTAAGTCAATTTGTTGGAAAGTTAAAAAAATATTAGGAAATAAAAATGACGCCGATAGAACCTTTTGTTGATAACCCTGCTGTCGATTTAGTAACAGCTGCTAGCTTTGAAGTAAGTGCTTCAGTTAGTGCTGCCTCAATTCAGCGAATTGGAGCTCCAAATAATTTAGATAACATTAATAATTTTCCGACTCTGGGAAATTTAGAATATGGTGTGAATAGAAGTTTTGGATCAGTTACAATCGCTAGCCCTCCCGATCCTGAGAACACTTCAATAGCAGACGAAGTCAATAGTAGAAGACAAGGCATCAGCGTTAAAACCATGAATCATTTTGATAAACTGATGGTTCCTCTGATGCGAACAGGAAGAAATTCTGTTAGTGAAAATGTCAATGTTAAAGGCAATAATTTGGTATCACACGAATCCGAAAGATTAAACTTTGGGCAAGGAAGACTTTTTGAGGCTTACACTAGAAACAACGAGGGAACATTCTATAACGATAGATATGGTGATAAGTTAATAGCACAAAACCTAATTGGATTAGACACGCTGAATACGGGTAGCGATGGTTTTATTGCATATCCAATAATACAAGATTTTAATAATTTTGTCAGTCCGGACGCAATGGACGGTGTGATTGAAGTTTTCCAAATCAGAGAATCAATAAGTTCAGAATTGACTGATGATTTTCTTACAAGAAAAATGTCTTGTGATATGATGATTAATGAGTACAATAAAAAAGGATCCGGATTTATAACTGACAAAGTTGAAGTTAAAGATTTTTCGAAAGAAAGAACTTACGATTTCTTTGAAGATGCTCAAGAGACATTTGGAGAAGCAGTTTTAGTTGCTTCAAAATCTTTTTCAGATCCAGGTAGAGACACCAGATCTTTGGGAATGATGGGTTTTGTTTCTTTGGGAGAAAATAAGCTAAGATTTTATGATGATAGTGTAAGCTATAAAGACGATAGTTATGAATTTATGAGTAATCCGGAAAATTTATTGTCGGGATCATTAAGAAATCAATCTGAAGTTGGAACTAGATTTAAATCTTCAACTTGCGGTTTATTATTTGGAGAAAGTAATATTTTGGGAACAGATTCGATTGCTTTTGGAGGTTATTTAAAATGAAGTTTAAAAAGTTAATAGGCAGTTTCCCACCTTTAAGCAACAATCGTTTGAGAAACTTTAGAGTAGTTAACCCAAAACCAAATGCACAAGGGTTACCTTCTCAAAAATTAATTGATGTTGAAGACAAAGACCTTAGATGTTATATTAGATTTGAAGAAACTCTTAAAGATCTAATTCCTGCAGGGATTTCAGGTTCAGCCACAACTAAAACATTAACATACAGAGCTTTACCATTAGGAAATACGGAAGGAGAAGTTGGAGTTCAAAGAATCGTATTTAATGATTATTCTGCAGCTAGATTTGATGATTCTGAAAGCAAGTATGCACTTTTGACTTTTGATTCCGCAGACAATGATATACATTTCCCGAGATTATCTGGGACTGAAGATCAAACTTTTACTTTTAGTTTTTTTTATAAAAATGACCCTAGTTTTGAATCCGGATCAGATTCGACAACTCAATACTTTTTTGCTAAGTCAACTGCAAATGCATCTTATGCAACGAATATAGAATATGAGTGTTATTTTGACAAGGGTACACCCGGTAGTTATAAGATATATTTAAGGCTGATTGGCCCCGGGGCGTTAGACCACATTCAGAATGCTTTTAGCGTACCTGATGATTTCGCAGTCAACAAATGGGAACATCTTACTTTTACTTATGACGGAGGGCAAGACGGAGCTGATATCAAGCTTTATATAAATGGAAAAGAAAATACAGATAGTACTCCCGGTTCAAATGGGACTTTTCTGGGAATGAAAAGATCAGCGACGCAGTTGATGATTGGTACAAAGTACGACACAGGAACAAGTAGTTACAGTAATCAGTTATGTGGTTACATGGCTGAATTTATGGTTTTTGCTTCTCATTTTGATGCGAATGAAGCATACGCTTTGTATAGTGCTGTTGCTAGAGATTATTATTTACCTCGAAGTGGTTATATAACAAATCCGACAAGAGTTATTTTAGGAGAAAGAGATTCAGCCACAGGATCTTACCCGACAGTTGCAAGAATGGGAGATGAAAGAAGAACAGGAGAGTATAATGTATTTTATGATGATACAAATACAATTGTGTTCGATTCTCCTTTTGCAACTGCAACTATTACATTTAATACTTTAGATGAAAATTTTTCTTACAGGCCAGAGTTAGGAACTGTCATAGGGATTACGGGAAGTAACAGTGCATCTAACTTTGAGATCATTAGTTCAAACCCCCTAGTTGGGCCTACTTTAACAGCTGGTAATGTAGGAGTAGAATTTCCATTTTATAATATTTCTGCAGAAACAAACACACAGGGTAATCAACAACTTTTAACAATTAGACGGGCGATGAACAAAGCTTTAGTTATCAACTTTTGTGACGCTGTTAATAATCAAAACTTGGGTTTGAAAGTTAAAAAAATTAGTGATAATTCTGTTAAATTAACTCAAACAAAACCGGGCGAAGCTTATAATACTCCAATTGTAATAGTTTTACCCGCAGGCTCCGATGTCGTTTCTGTCAGTCAAGAACAAGGGCAGTTATTGCAGATTCCTAACTTAGTGATTCCTGGGATTAACACACCAGTATCTTTTAGTGGAGGTAAGGATTATACTGTTAATTATCCAACAAAGTTACACAATCAGCATTCTGGTTATCAACAGTTAGGGGTTGCGACGCCCAATGTTTTAGCTGATATAAATACACACGGAGAATCAAAATCAGGAATATCTGACGTCCATATTACATTTACTCCTGGCGAAGATATGGGTGCATTTAGAGATTCATATTTTCCTGACTACAATACTGCGTTTATGAATCAAGGAATCGATCCTAACTTGTATCAGGGGTTTTCTTCTAAACTTAAAAATAAAACTGTAATTCAAGTGCCCGTCAGTACAGACTTAGAAACTGATCTAGGTTACAATAGCAGTTTAGGGAGTGCTACTCCTTCTTCTGACACGTCTGGCAAAGGTCAACAATTGATGGCTTATATGAATTTCTCAACCAAACGATGGGAAAGGATAGGTCACCCTTTTCATGTCAATAATGTGTCATCAGCAAATGCAACTGTTGAAAATTTAATTGCAAATGTTACCAGCAGTTGTATTGGTTTTGGACCGTTTCAATTAATTGCGACAGGCAGCGATAATACTTTAACAGATGCTACTTTATATGATTCTCAATACATGAGATCAATTGGGTCGAAAATAGATTCTTATGGTTTTCCTTTTTCTGCTCAATATCACGCCTCCGATGACAGAACAGTCAAAGCTTCTAGTATAGGGATAACCAAACCCTTTTTATTAGAAAAGATTACTTTTGACACGACTATTAAGATGAATACATTTCCTTACACACTTGCTTCCGGAGGAGCTAGAGGCCTTTTCAGCGCGGGAGTTTGTTATCCTAATGCAGGGAACGGATCTTATGTACAAAACGTACTGCAGACTAAAGTTATAATACCTACTTTTTTCATTTTAAGACAGAAAAAAGGTAATTTTTCAACTGAAGTTATTTTTGATGATGACGTCGGTTCAGTCGGTCACCTTACTCCCGTTAAATTTCAAAGTAATATTCCTAAAACTCAAATAATCAGTCCAGGAGCTCAACCCACTTATGTTGATACAACTAGAGAATTAATCACATTCGGTCAAGTTTGTTTAATATCTTCAGCTTCTCAAGCTGTAATAACAGCTGCAAGTTCTCCAAAGTCTTTGCCTTTTAGCACGAATGATATTTTAAATTCGGGTCTTTCGAAAGAATATAATGTAGTTTTAAATGACCAATCATTAGGCGCAGCTTATACTGGATCTATACACATGGAAATGACTGTTAAGATGGCTCAACAATACCCACGTGTGCATGGGTTCCACTTTAGAGAGACTGGAACAAAGTACAAGTCTACCTTGGGAAATCAAAGAAATTCCAGATCAGCAGGATTTTTAGAAGAGTCAAATCGAGCACTCTTTAACGGCTTCGGAGGTAAAGTAACTACTAGCTCATTACTTCTCCCGGCAGAAAGAATTCAAAGTGGTTCTGTACCCATTTCTTTACCTGCCAATCAGATTGATTTGACTTCTCCTTTTTTAATCATGCCTGAAGATAATTTGATCTTAGGTTGGCAGTATCCGGTGTTTGGAGATTCTCACGATGCAAATTTAGGGTCAGGAGATACAAAATGGGCTTATATGACAATTGGAGGAGGAAAATTAAATTTTTATGGATCACAAATTAGAGACGGTGTAGAATTTCACGACACGTTAAATCAGCCTTTAACTTCAGATGCTATTCATGAGTCGATTCATTATGACAATCCTGTTGTTGATCAGTTCGATATTGAAACTTCATATGAATATTCAGGATCTTACATAGCTCGAGCCAGAGGTGGAGACGATAATACTTCTTTCTTTTTTCTTCCTCGTTTAGGGATTAATACGCGAAGTAATTACTTTGGACACAATATCAGCTCTGTTGTTGAGCCTCACTTAAGTAGCAGTTTCAATCGATTTGTTACTATGACATCAAATGAGTCGTATTTAGATTCGTATCCACCAAACCCGCTTCTTATTTTAAATCAAATCGGAGCTAGTTCACCGATACAAGCTGGGAATCGATTTTACATATCTTACAGTGCTAAAGCTAATTTTGCAAGAGCAGGAGAAAGAGTGTGGAATAGAATATTTCCCTTTACATTTACTTTGGGAAGTGATTTTATTGAAGGCGCGAGTAATCTTCCTGTGCCTCGAGGATTAGATCTATCTAATTTTAGGACTGATTTTGAAGGATTTTCATCCGGACCCGTCGGAGAAACTTATTTTGCACCCTCACAGATTGGAAAATTTTCTTTGGATAATCCAGACTATCACAACTATTTGGCACTTTATGGTATCCATACGCAGAGCCCATCTGGGTCTGTTAAGTTAGTTGATCAACTTCAAAATCCCGAGCTCCCGGGTCAACTTAAATTCTTTTCTTCTACTAACTCTGGGATCAGAAAATTTGAAGTTCAAGGTTTTAAGTACGGATTAATCAACGCAGTTCCTCAAAAAACATGTGCAGTTTATAGAAGAGACAGGTATGGACAGTTTCGGGACATGTTAGAACAGAGAAAATTTAGCGTGTTTAGAGAAACAGTAGCTGCTGAAAATGACTATAACAGCCCAGATTCAGTTTATCAAGAATTTCCTGTTCAAGTTTATTTTGTTGATGAAAATAATGATTCTTTCTTGGGAAGATATTATACAGACATTTCAAGTATTCAAGAAAAATTAGATTCTTCACCTAAATTTCAGAGTTCAAATATTAGTAATTACTGTACTTCGTCTTTACCTTATTTTGATGATGACACGCCCAGGAACAGAAATTATCCTGAAGAATTCGTGAGTTTTGAATAATGCCTACAATTTCTAGAAAGCGATTATTAGAAGAAACATTTGTCAATGTCATTGACAAAGCAGGTAAAAGAATTAAATCAGTTTTTGGAAAATCAATTCAAATTGGAGTTTCCGGAGATTCTGAGTTTAATCGATCAAGTTTGACAATAAATAATTATACTTTTCCGACAAGCGACGGTTCTAATACACAAGTAATCAAAACAGATGGCGCTGGAACTTTATACTGGGATAGCTTAAGTGATTCAGGTATAGCAGTTTACAAAGTCAATTCTTCTGGTACACAAATTACAGCTGCTGCAAACATCGGTGACCCCGGAACAGATGATTTTATAATCCCGTATGATACAGCTGTAATAGCGAATACTAATGTTGTTTCGAGTAATTCAAGTGGCACACTTACTTTGAATTCTACAGATAGCTCTGTTTTTAAAATAACAGTTTATACAATTGCAGCTAGGCAAGCTGCGTTTGGTGAAGGCAGCGACAAATTCAGGATGCAAATAGAGGCAAAAAAATCTTCAGGAGATGCAGGTTTTACTGAAATATATGACGGAACAAAACAAACAATTTCAAATACAGACACTTCAAGTTTTGAGTTTTTAAATTCAGTTACTTACCTTTCAACTACTGGAACTGACGCTCAAGTAAAAGTTTTAATGATAAGAGACTTAGGAAATACAGGACCCACTTACTTGCAGTCTGTCTCAGCTTCAGATTGCACGATAACGATAGAAAAGTTTTAAAAGAGATAATTAGTTTTATGGGAATTTTAGATAGCAAATCGAGAATAATGGACGTTGTCATAACAGAACAGGGTCGACGTCAAATTGCAAGTGGCAAAATGAGAGCTGAGTTCATTTCATTTACTGATGGATCTACCTTTTATGAATTTGATGTAAATGAAGGTCAAACTGACGCAGCTGACCGGATATACTTTGAAGTTATGGAAAGACCCGAAGATATGATTACATTTGAAACAGACGATTCGGGTAAATTGTTTGGTCCTACATTTTCTCCCAATGTTGCTGTTCAAGACGGACAAATTCTTCAAATATACACAGGCAGTAATCTTACTAATCGATCTCAGGTCGCGACCGGATCTAATTTTGCTTCTTTGTCAGCAACTTTGCTCTCTTCTTCTTTAACAAATTTTAAGAACAATTATCTCATAAACACTAGAAGAGCTGATGACATCAGCAATCAATTTCAATTAGATACTAATTCAATTGAATTTAAAATAACTAATTTTCGGCCTTTTATGGGCGGACCTGATAATGAAAAAATTAATCTTGACGCCATTGAACCTTTCTTTTTAGATAAAAGACTTAGTCATTTAGATAATTTTAAGTTTTTACCGCCCGTCACAAAAAATGGTGATGCTTTTGGAAATTATTCAGATATTTCAGAAAGAAAGGTAACGACTTTTGATGAACTAATTCAAGAAGTTGGTTGGGAAAAAGATAATGAAGTTATTTACGATCGACCAAGAAATCCGTACACATTTTTAGGTTATAATGATGTTGATGATCCCCTACTTCAAAATGAAACGGGTCTTAAATTTCTGTCTAAAGAAAGACAAAAAATTAAGTTTCAAAATAGTTCAGCAGAAAATAATGTAATCATACAATTTTTTGAAACCGCAGAGGACAATTTAAGAAAGCTTGATATGATTGATTTTGGAGAATTTAGTTATTCAGAAGATTCTCTTAGACCCAACAAAAGAGTTTTCTTTGTTGGGAAAGTTTATGAAGACAATTATGGTGCGCATACTTTTGTTAACTTATTTACTGTGGTGATGGACTAATGTTTGTTGTTAATCAGACTTCTCCTAAAATATTTTTAGGATCTCAAATTGTAACGCAAGACGACTTAAGACTTACAGGATTCGATAGTCAAAATAGCACTGTTACTTACGCAATACCTCTGACAGTTGATCTTCGAAAAATTATTGAATCTAACATAGAAAAATTAAGAGTTAAAGTTTTAAATGACAGTCTAGACGAAATTAACAACGAAGTAAGTCAGATTGTTGTTAGTGTTAACATGCCTTTAGAAACTTCTATTTCTCATTTAGAAGAGTTAAAACTTTTAAACGTTGTTTCTAATAACAGACAATACGTTGCTTCAATACAAGAATTAGATTTTACTAAATTTATTGACAATACTAATATTGCAAATTTAGAAAATTTAAATGATCAGGAAGCTTTCGGAGAAAATAATGTAGTTGTTGTTGAACCAACCAACGCTTCTAATCAGTCAATTAACAATCCGACAGTATATGCAGTTAATTATGATTCTATTTTCACAAAAGGTGATTTAACCTTTAAGACAATTAACAATACATTAATCGATATCGGAGAAGACCCAGCAGTTCATTTATATAATACTAAGAAAATACAGAGTGTTTTTGAAAGCTTTTATTCGGGAGATTTTACTTCATCTAGTCCAGTTGCAGTTAAAAAAGTAAATGAAAAAACTTATTCTGAAGTTTTAAAGTCAAGTATAAGACTGAAAGCACTTGATGAAAAAAGTGAATCTCAAGATTCATTGTCGTCAGTTACACTTTCTGATGCTGTTAGAGTATATGAGTCAAATCAGTCTTCTAGATTTTTAAGAGCTTATTTTAACGTTAATATTCCTATGTCTTCTTTAAATGAGGGTAAATTCAATCTTTCATTTGAAGCAATTGATTTTTTAGGAATTATTCAAGATGCTTTTCAGGTTTCATTCGACCATTTGAGCTACATGGATGCAGCAAATTACTATTTGCCAAAAATTAAAATTAGTGTTGAAAATTTAGGAAACAATAAAGATAGAACAAGAATCACTATTAGAAATGACGGTGTTAATCCAGTTCAATTAATAGGGTTTTATAGAACTAACAATGAATACTCAAGTCAACCCTTAAATCGCTTTATGCCAGTAATTAAAGGAAATTTCAACGTAGGACCCAAATCTGAAATTTACATTGAAGATAATGATCACAACTTTGGCCAGGGAGTAACATCAACAAATGACACTAAAACAATTGGCTCAGTAAATTATCGTTTTCTTTGTAAAGTCAATGACAAAATACTGGCAAACATATACAGTGCTAAAAGAAAATCATCAATTGCTGAAATTAATAAAAACTGTAATTTATTTTGTTTTTCTAGAGACGAATCCATGAATGTAATCATTTCAGACATTCCACAAAGCGTGACAAGGATTGCTTTGCTCAAAAGAAAAATATACGATGGATTAGGCACAAAATTCGAAATTGATTTTCCGAATTATTACGATAGAGACTATAACATATACAGAGAAAATCGAAATAGTTTAACAGAGAATACAATCACTTCATCATCCGAAGATAGTTTTATTTACTCAGCAAATCTTGCAAGAAATTTTTTTATTAGTGATACGTCAAACGTGATATTGACTGACAGAAGTTACTCTAATACACGACATGGAGAAAAAATAGAATATAAAGTAAGAATGTTTTATCCGGATGGAACATACTTTGATTCTTTAAATACATGTGCAGAAATTAAGTTAGGCTTGAATGATTCCGTATCAATTGAAATGTCTTCTAATTATTTTCAAACAACTAATCAAGTTTTGTTAAATGCTCGGTTACGGTTAAAAAGTCAAAGTTTTCTGAAAACTGTTTTGACCGGTCTTAATATAAATGAGATTAATGTAACAAATAATACAGAAAATAATATCTTTTCTCAGCTGACACAATTGATAGGCAAAGTGGTTAAAGTAAGACTAGAAAGATTTGATATGATTTCTGGTGAAGTAAAAGAATTAGCAAGTCAGTTTGTTGATTTCACTACGGGAGACAATCAGGATGTTGAATTTGAAGACGTTGATATTGTAACAGGACGTCAGTATTATTATAAATTAACAACTTTTAGTAAAAATCGATCAGCTCTAATACAGGATGTCGTCAGATTATTGTCAACTTATTCTTCTAACTATACGCAAGAATCTAATTCACCCTTTCCAGCTTCTTTTTTTAACAATTTTGACCAGTATCAGCGATCTAGATCGAGAGTAGGAAATAAACATATATCAGAAAAAAAGAGATTGACGGGTACTATAACAGATGACTTTACACAAATTGTAGACGGTGAAAATCAAATCAATGAAAAGTTATCCAAAGACAGTATTGTTCGAGTTAATATTCCAAGCATTACTAATCTTTCACTCAAAGACAATAATGTAAGTCAAATTCCAACTTTGTCTGGTCAACCCATGAAAGTTAAAGTTAGTTTTAAGTTGGCTTTAAATCAAAATCAAAACATCAATGATATTGATTACATTGTTGTTTATACTATGAAAGGTGACTTGAAAGAATTAGCGGGTTCGGGTCACTACAGCACTGACCTTCCTGAGTTTTGTTTTCTTCATGAAATAAAAGATAATTTTCTCGGGTTGATCAATTACTACGTTTATGCAGTATATCTGGACGGTTCCAGATCTGAACCTTTTAAAGTAGGTGATATTATTGTCAGAAAGGTGAGTAACGCCGCAAGTAGTCAAAGCAATGTTTCACTTCCAAGCTCAATTCCAAACGAAGGATTACAAACAGAAAATGATTCTTCAAATTATGAAATGGAAATTTTAACCTAGAGAGAGCATATGTCTATAAACACTAACGACACATACGTCAATGTAGCAACACAAGCGATCAGAAATTCTCAAAGTGAACTTCCTGCTCTAGCTTCAAGTATTACCGGCTTTGCTTATAACACAGCATACTTAGACAATCTTTTTTTAAATAGAGAGATCAACTCTCCACTTCGACAAAATCTATCAAATTTAATCAAAGTCAATGTTAACAGGCCTGAAGTTGTTTCAATTTTTGATTTCATGCCTCTAGTTAAAGATGAAAATTCAGAAGACGCTCTTTTCAATTTGTCGTCAGATCAAGAGTTTTCTTTAGATTTGACATCAGCTAGCATACTTTTGGAAAAACAAATTATTTTAAGAAGACTATCTGATGCAAGCTTAAGTGACTATATCTATTCTTTTGGAGGAAGAGATTACTCTAAGTTACTTCTAAATGATGAATTTAAAAATACAGTTAGAGGAGCTATTAATGAATATCTTTCAGAAAAAGAGACCAGCCAAAATCAGACTGCGTTGATTGAAATATTTTCTTTTGAAAATACTCAAAACATTGCTTCTGAAGTGATTGATCAAGTCAAGGTAAAAATAGCTGACATTAGCTTGGATCAAGATGCTGAAAACACAGACAATATCACAGATCAAAATAATCTTCAAAATGAAAATAATTTCATCAAAAATATTCAGTCAACTTCAACGGATTTTAATCTATTGATTAACCAAAATTTAGATTCGCAGACTGCTGATCGAATGTTGGAGACTGTTATAGAATATTTTGTCAACGAAATAATGTTAGAAAGATTAATTACAGAAATCATTTCATTCAGTATATTTATTGAACAAAAGAAAGTTTTGCTTGACAACTTTTAAAAGAGCGTTATTATGGGTTTAAGTCAGTTAGGATTAAGTGTAAGTGAAGAAGCTGTTGGATTAGATTTTGGAAATGTTCCTTATGCTGTTCAAAATAATTCTAGAAAAATAAAAGAAATTCTGTCTTTTAGTGAAAATCAGATTAGTGAAAAAAACATATCTAATTCTAGAATTCTTTGCGTCGCAGTTCAAAAAATATTTTTTAGTTTATCGGGTATTAACTTAGTTTTCCCAGGAAGAAATACAGAATCAATGAGCACAGGAGAATTAGCATACTATATAGCTAATGCAGTTAGCCTGGAACGTTTTTTAGGTTTGATTCCTTCTTCTCAAAGTCTTCGCGGGATTTTCCCCAATGCAGTTACAGCTAATTCAAGCATTAGTTCTTTTATTTCTAAAAAGAAACAAGTTTCAGGTTTGATTTGTTCAGATGAAAAGGAAACGTACAACCCTTATACAGATCAAAGTGTAGGTCTTAGTTCTAGAAAATTTCTTAAGACGTGTCTGTCATTAATGTTTTTAGAAAAGAACTTTTTAAAAAATAAAAACTCTTTATCATTGGGTGGTTTGTCTACTAGCTATGACAGTTTTTTGAATTATTATTCTTCTTTTGGGTACGGAATGGAAGGTACTCCAGCAATTGAGTATATACTTTCAAGCGAAGCGACAGACTCAATTTTTAAACAAATGTTCGGAGCAGGATCTTCCCCCGATCCTGATTTGATAGACACAGATATTATGCCTGCTGAATCTTCTGAGAATTATTATGATTTTAGCTTTCCACACGTAGCAGGTTTAGATGAATATGGTAATATCGAAAACTATAATGTTCAGACAAATCAAAATAAAGCATTAAATGATTACAAGCAAAAACTTTCTGTGGGAATGAACAAACTGAGTCAAGACATATCAAAGTTAGCTTTTAATTTAGAACAAAATAATAAACTCTTTAGAATTCAACAAGAGTACATGAACGAATTAAATGATATCATTTTTGATTCACTCACGGGAGTCTTCAACGGAGAAAACCATCTGCAGGGAGGCTCCGGTGAATCAAAACTAACAACACTCTCACAGCTAGCTCTGATTTCAAATTTTCAAAATGATGATGCAAGAATGAATGTTTTCTTATCTTTGTTCGCTGATTACTTGGATTCACAAATCACAAACTCTGGTACTACTTCTTACCGAGATTATAATCTTGACACTTCAAACATAGCTAGAAATGTTCAATCAGGACCGGATACTAGTTACACTACGCCGTATTATAGAGTTAATTCCGTCGAATTGAGCATGAATACGTCGGGACGCTTAAACTATTTAAAAAATTCATCTGGTGAGTCAGTCGTTGGATTGGCAGCTGAACTTGAAAGTGCGAGATTACGATGTCTCACATTAGTTAATAAAGCAACTATAAATAGAAATGTTCCTGATGGTCCACTTTACGATGGTAATTCTGTAATTGATGATCCAGCTCTTACTGGTCAACTCGGGTTGAATGAACATTTAAAATCATACATGGCTCCACCGAATGCTAATGATCATTCTTCTCATTTCGATGTAATTGTTGGCGATTGTTTTGGAAACAATTTAGCTGAAAACGGTTTGAGTAAGGAAAAAAACATATACACACCTATCGAGGGTTCTCAAGGTGTAGAAGGAAAGATAGGTGGGTCTTCGGGTGTAACCAACATAGACGAAATAATAGGATTTTCTATCGGTAATAATGGACAAGTTAATTTAGGTTCTGTAGACGATACTCCAGGAAGTTCAACAAATAACTTGTCTTATTATAAAGTAAGTACTTTTTATGCGATTAACGGATCAGATGACTTAATTAGAGAAACAAAGCAAGTATTCAAAGAAATATTTGTTGGTCGCGACGGTCTTTTGTCTAAAGTTTTTGATCACGCTTTTAAACTTTATATCTACTCACTCAATGGAGAAGTAGATACTACACTTTTGTTTGGTCTAGACAATTCAACTAATCAAAACTATTCTGAAGCAACTAAAAGTTTGTTTTTTCATAAGATGTTTGACAATGCTTATAGGGGTGTAGATGCGGTCTCATTTAGCGATTTTTCTCATGAGACGGGAATTGATTTGTTTACTATCTGTTACGCTCTTTTTGAATATCTTTGTGACATGGTTGTTAACTCAAAAGCAAAGTTTAATATTGTTATTACGCCACCGAGAGTAACTACCGGAACCGATCAGACTGATTACGGTACCTATACAGAAAACCCAGAAGACAATGATAACGGAAACGTATACGTAGAAACTTTAAAATCAGAAGTATTGAAATTAATGTCCGTAATTAGTTTCACTAGTAAGTACACAAATATATTTTTCCCCGGAGCACTTAGTTATGTTGAAAGACAGAGTCCAGGGATTAAAGGAAGAGATTATATTTATAACATCACAGATAGTCAAGTATCAGATTCTAATTCTTACAGATCAGTTGGACTTCCCGGTTTGAGGATCACCGGTGAAAACTTTGATGAAATAAGATATCGTAATTTGTCATTTTTTGCAAGAATGTATAGGATGAGAGAAAAAGATATATCAGTTGCTAAAGAATTAATGCAAAAGTTACTTGATTATCGAGCTCAAATTGAAAAATTCAACAGTGATCTTTCAAGTTTTGTCAGTACAAATTACAGTTTTAATTCTTATATAAATTCTATCAACAATTTGTCAAATAATGCTTTAAAAAAATTAGTTTTAAATCAAATCAATACTAGCGAACACTTAAGATCTGTTTCTACAAATTATTTAAAAGATTACTGTATGGGTAAAAATTCAAGTTCTTATCAAACTTTTTTGACTTCAAATTTATCAAACTCAGGTCCTGTTCAGCTTAAAAGTATGCTCAAATTCTTTGGGAATCCGGGATACGGTTATTTGCAAAGTGAAAAGCTAGGTAATCAACGTACTCTTTTTGTAGGTATTCCGATTGGATTTTTAAAACTAGCTCAAGACAAAGCATATGCAGAAACTTTGGACGAAAGTTATCTGAATAGCACTAACATAGCTATATCTGTATACCGTAAAAATGAGATTAACCCTAGTGAAAAAGTTTACCCTAAAATATTTGTCTTTGATGTAAGCAAATATGTGCTTCCTGAATCGATTGACAATGTAACAGAACAGAACTTTTCGACAGAATATTCAGATGCTGACGATTATCAAAGTTTTCTTGCAAAGCATGAAGTTTTTAAATTCGAGACGGATCCTAAAAAAGCTGATTCAATCTCTTTGAAGGAAAATTTCAAGAAGTACAAGGGCAAAGCTTTTAACAACGAAAATAGCGACGCAAATTTATCTGATCAGATTAAACAATCAATTTTTAAGAATTTAGTAGCAGATTACTATCTTAAGATGTACTACAGAATAATGTTAGGAATAGACGTTCAAGAAAGTAATTTTAAAGTTGATAGTTCCATATTTGATTTTAGTAATCCAGATGCTGATTATCAAGAATTGTATGATAGTATATATGGTGAAACACTTACTAGTCTGGGAATTGATCCTGGTTCATTAACACAAGAACAAATTAATTCTAGCACAACTTTTCGTCAAATCTCATTGTCAATGAGAGAATTAAAAAACTCTAGTCTTTTTAAACAGGACTCAAATAGAAGATCAGTTTTAATTCCAGATACATTTTCTAGAATATTTGGATTATTTTTCAATGAAAGAGATTTTGTTATTTATAGAGGAGATGACATTATGACGCAACCCACAGATTCTCAACAAGATTTATTTGATTATTCTTTGAGTTCATATGTAGATCTTCCTATGATGAGCTTAGATGGACAAAAGAGTATTAAAGAACCACACCTATTAAGCACTCAATTTGAAAATTATAGTGATATTTTCTCAAACAAGTATAAAGATTATATCGATTCTATGAAAACCAGCGGTACTTCTTTTTACTCGTATTACTGTACAGTTTCACTCTTGAAAAAATCTTTAGATGATGATGAATAAGGAATAAAAAATGACGACTAATTCTGTTGACAATTTACTTCGTCAAAATGATGAAAAAAATAAATATCTAGAAAATCGTTTGTTAAGAGACCCGAATCTGATTGGACACAAGTCAGAACCTAGTATCGCTTATTTTTCATTTGACGTCCCTGAGATATCTAATCTTAAGACTGAATTTGTTTACAATTATTTTGTCAAAAATGAAAGAACAATTGAGTCGACTCTTGCTGCTGACATTGTTGTTTCATCGCAGGATTTCTTTGATGATATTAACTTTCTTTTAAAAGAAAAGAAAGATCCTCGATATGTTACTTTTCAATTTGATTTTTCATTAGACCAGAATTTTCAAGATTTTGACATAACAGACAATTTTGTTAATTTTGAAGGAGTTGGTCAAACTATTGCTGAAAACATCGATAAACTATTTATAGAGGGCGCTAGTTCTTCTCGATTTTTTGCGGGATCTGAAATGATTGATACTTTAGCAGATCGAAAGTTTTATCAAATACTCGATTCTACAATTATTGAAAGTACTCAAGAAAATAGAATAGGGTCTCAAAACAATCATGCGCATCAAATTTCAGAAGTTGTCAACACGCAAGATTTAAATCCAGACACTAAGAAGAAATTATTAGATGTACTTTCTCAAACACAACCACAAGGAATATCTTACGCTCCTTATGACACACGATTAGAAGATACGCTTTCAGCTTATGACATTAATGGAGCAACTTCATCTCAAAGTTTTTCTTTAAAATTTAATAAAAAATTTGGCTATGATTTAACTTCTGCTTCTTCTAGAATCGCTCATTCTATTTTTGAGGATGAAATAAGAGCATATTCTCCGCCTCTTCAATCTTTAAAACAGAGCGTAATACAAGATCAAAATTATGACCCATTAAGAGTTACTGTTGACGATTATAATATCACTGTAAATCCGGTTCAAAGGCAAGCGCTAGAGTTCGATTCAGACCAAGGGATAACACAAGAAATGTGGTTGTATAACCTTTATCAAAACTATCCAAAGAAAAAAATCGTAGGATATTTTATTGAAAAATCAGAAGTTTCTACTGGTGGTTTGATTAATCCTGTGACTCCTTTGGTGATAGAAAATCCAAATAGAAGCTTCTTTGTTGATAGAAATGTAAAATATGGAATGACATATGTCTACAAAGTGAGAACAGTTGCACTTTTAACATGCTTGGCAACTTCTGTCAATGCAGGAGTACAGCAAATTGAAAAGATAAATATTCTTGTAGCATCAGAAGGCGTAACTTCGGTTGTTGAGTGTATTGAAAAAACGCCTCCGAAGCCACCAGAAAATTTATTGATTGAATTTGATTATAAAAGATTTGTTCCAATTATAACATGGGAATTTCCTTCAAACCCTCAACGAGACATTAAAAGATTTCAAATATTCAAAAGATACAATGCATCAGAACCATTTACACTAATCGCTGAATATGATTTTGATGACTCTGAGTTGCGCACTGTTCCTTTAGAAACTGCGCCTGTTGAGAATCGCTATCGAATGAGTTTTCCATCAACTCTTTTTTATGATGAAGAGTTTTACATAACAGACGAACCCATTTACACAGTTGCTTGTGTTGATGCTCATGGTCTTTCTTCAAACTATTCCGCACAGATAAAAATTAAATACAATCGCAGCAAAAATAAGTTAGAACAAAAAGTATTTTCAAATCCAAATGCACCTAAAGCTTATCCTAATTTTCTTTTGAGTCAAGATCTATTTTTAGATACAATTAAATCTTCTCAAAAAGACCGAATGACAATTATTTTTGATCCCGAGTACTATGTTGTAACGAAAAGCCAAGTTGATCAAACAAGCAATAACACAGATGGAACACTTAATTACATCGAAAAAGATTTAAAATTAATTAAGGTTGCAAATGATCCTACATATAAAGTGCAGATAATTAATACAGATTATCAACAAACACAAAACATTGATATAAAAGTATCAGATAATTCAGCAACAGAGATATTTTTGAATGCAGCACAGATTAATAATCAAAATTTAAATTTTCAATTTGGTTTAGATTAATTTAATTTACATTTTCATCAAAGTCATATATATTAATAAAATCGGAGATAACAAAGATGGGATTTTTAGATCATAGCACAAACAACATTATAGTTGATGCTGTTCTGACAGATCAAGGGCGTCAAGCATTAGCAAGAAACGATGGTAGCTTTAGTATTTCAAAATTTGCTCTAGGCGACGACGAAGTCGACTATACTATAATTCAACAATACGGCAGAACAGTAGGAAAAGAAAAAATCGAAAAGAACACACCTATTCTAGAAGCGTTAACTGCAGGTAGCCTTGGAATGAAATATAAAAACGTTTCAATTGACAATCCTTATCTGACACACTTACCCGTTATTGATATTGTTAATAATAATAATTCGACTCTTTTTAATATGCGTAGACCAAATACTGCGAATAATAGTTTCCCGGCCATTCAAACAGTTAACGGAGAAATTCTTAAGAAAAACAATGACGGTACCGCTTCAAATACAGCAATTGATGCTTCAATTTTAGACGCAAGAATTCAAGTTGAAGTTGACAATAGATTTTTATATGTTCAGAATACTCAACCCGATTTTGCTTATACAGATAATACAGCTGTATACAGATTGATTACAACCAGTTTGGGTGATGGTAAATTAGGTTTTAATGTTACTTTGAATGTTAAAAGCTTTAGTCAGTCTGTTTTTAATGCTTATAGCATTTCAACAACTGGAACATACATTCGAACATTTGTTACTTTGCGTGGTTTGACTTCGGGTATAACAAAGAATTTAGAAATAAGAATATATTAGTAAAAGGTTAAGTTCAAAATGGGCTCATATAAAACAATTAGTAATCAAGATATTAGAACGACAAGAAGTAACTTAAATCAATTAGTTGATTTTATTGAAAACGACATCTCTTCTTCTTCGACAAGAAAAGCTTATCAAGTCTTTGTAACTGGAGGCGTTGGCCCGGGTGTTACTTCAAGTTTGTATCAAACTATTTTCGATCAGGATATAACTCTTTCGACAGCAAATCAATTGTTTGATATGACTGTGGGATTATTTTCTGGATCGACAACAGTTTCAGATGTATTAACT
>Ga0099849_1000116_pt1 | contig 32181 bp, 37 predicted proteins | sample CB_VirMetaG_4_FD_78177 | JGI IMG/M metagenome (GOLD analysis project Ga0099849, IMG submission 78177) | Freshwater to marine saline gradient viral communities from Chesapeake Bay - CB_1508_1M Viral MetaG | ecosystem: Environmental > Aquatic > Marine > Coastal | place: USA: Chesapeake Bay... | reverse complement strand
TGTGATACATTTCTTGCCACATCTTTTTAGGATGTCGCCCAGAATTGACAACATTATGATCTTTTCCAATACATTCTTCTAGAGTATAACCAGCAACTTCAAGAAATTTATCGTTGGCATAAGTAATTCTACCTTTAGCGTTAGCTTTGCTTATAAGGCTTGTTTCTTCCAAAAGATTATCTTTTATTATTAAGTCGTTAAGGGTTTGCTGTTCTTTTGCTTTTTCTACTTTTAATTGATGCCTATAACAAGCAGAAGCTATAAATTTAAAATAATGCCAAAGACTTTTAGTTCCAATTATCTTTAATATATCCATTTTAAACTATTTGTTTCCATTTAAGAAATTGAAATAATAAAAAACTTCCTACGCTTGTAGATATAGTCCACTTAGTAAACTGTTGAGGTGAAAGTATTTGCTTCTCTGGATTTGCTTTTTCGTCAGCATACCTTATAAATTTATTTTGAACTTCTGTTTTTTTAGGTGTTACAACCCTGCCGTCTTTTTTTAAACTTTTGACTGTAGAACAAGAGCAAAACGTAAAAAATGCTAATATTAAAATTGTATATTTCATGATGATTGAACTACTGAACTGCCAAAATAAAACCCTACTATAGCTGTTAAAGTTTGCCTGACCTCAGGCACCATTAAATATCCATCGATTCTAACAAAATAATTATCAGTTCCACCTCCAAACAAGCCAAATAAATAAGACTTTTTCTCTTCTAATACCTGCACATATAATGGTTCGTTTAATAGAGCTAAAAAGAAAGGAGCAATTATTACACCAAATAAAGTAGAAATAACAATTAGTCGTCGAACCCATTTCCCGCCATCGATTGATACACGTTGAACAGCGGCATTATGAGCATTCTCATTTGCTTGTTGCGTTTTGAGAGCCATTTTAAGCATTTCAGCCTTTTCCTTAGCTCTCTGGGCCATAAACTTAAATATGAAGCCTGTTAAGCTTCCAAAAGCCATTGAAATTAGTTCTGGAGGTACCATTCTAAATGTATTTACACTTAGAATAAAAAATAGACCTAATTAAATTCTCTCGTAGACATTCCGCCGTAAACAACTGCATTAGAAGATCCTAAAGGTCTAAGAGCTAAAACAATAACATCTCTTAATCCGGTTATAGAAGATCCCAATTTTAGTTGGCTTTTTAATTGATCTCCATATATTTCAGATTTAGCTTGACCGTAGCCTCCTCCCATTGGATAACCGCCGCTTATGTGGGTCTCGCTTGGGGCCGTACAATATTCAACGCGAGAATTACTATCGCCAGAATAATTTAAAGATTCTATTCCTGAAGGATTTATTAATAATTGCCATTCATAATTGTCATTGCTTGTCGTAATAATAGACATATCTGTAATGTCAACTGTGCAGCCGATAGTAGGTTCTTTTAATCTAATAGCGATAAGAGCATTTAAATTATCTTTTGTGGATGTAATTGATGTTCCTCGGGTGGAAACATATGTGTTTGTTCCAATTTCCTCTTTACCTCCTTCGCTAATAACAGCAGAACAAATAGCTTCCATTGAAGATGCAGCTCCAGTCCCATCATTTTCTATTTGATATCTTAATGGAAGATTTGGTGTAGACATATATACAGCGTCTTTGTTATTTGCATTTAATATCTCATGGCAATAATAAGTTACTCCATCTACATTAAATCCGAATCTAACTCTACCAACGCCCAACCATTCAAAATCAATAACAAGAATTTGTGTTTTAGAAAAATCTAAAGTAATACCACTAGGACCATTGCCATCCATGGTGTCAATATTCCAGTTAGATTGAGCTGTAGATGTGTCAACAACAGACCCTGAAACACTCGATCTTAAAACAAAATTAGTAGTGGTATCAGATTCTAAAAACAATCCATTATCATCATCAAAAAGACCTATTCTTGTTGTAATTCCGGTCCCGCCTCCACTTTTTTTAAGCACACCAGTAATAAATATTAACTGAGATTTAGAAGGTTGATAATTAAATCTCATGAAGGTTTGACGAGTTCTTTTACCTGCTGTCGTTGCTGAAACAGCTAAAACAGAAGAGGCTCTCGCAGAAGAATAAGTTGTTGAAGTGCCAGATCCACTTTCCTGAATATCATCCCAATATAATGGTTGATTGTCAAAAATTTGCTTGCTGTTGAAAATTGTTTCTGGATTTGAAACTCTTAACCTTCCAAAAGCATCTATGTTAGCTTTTTTAGAAGACGAAGAAGATCCTTCTCCTACTTGAGGCGTCCAATATTCATTTATATCATCCCATACATAATTGTAGCTAACACTATCATTTCTGCCGGGAGCAAATACTGCTTCATTGTTAATATTTATTGGATCAGTCATTTATATTTATTACACCATTTTTAGCAAAAAAACCGTTCTCTTTAAGAAAACGGTTTATAATGCGCTTTTACTACTTAACTGCTATCGAGGGGGGAATTAAACTTTAAATGCTTCTATTGTATGCTTGAAAGGGTTGCCTTCGATGTTTTTTACGAGCTCAAGCATTTTAAATGCTATATCTCTAATTTCTTTTTGAGCGTCGGGTTTGTTTCTTAAATTTAAGAAATGATAAAACGATCTCCAGTTAAACATAATGTCAGCAGAAATTTGAGAATTATAAGTTTTAAAAAATCTGGCAGATTCTTTAATTCTTTTTCTGCCTAATTTAGGCTCAAGTTCTTGGATAATTTCGTGATAAAGATCGTTTCCTAGCTTGGTATAGTTAATTAGTTTCTTTTGCCAGTTTTCAGGCCAATCATCAGGAACTAAAAATTTATCTTCTTTAATCTCTTTGTATCTTGCACTTTCCCCATTAATAGAAACACCAATACGATGCTTGAGTAAATGAATGTGGCTAGCAATATCAGTGTCCACAAGAAAATGAAGAGAAGACTTTTCAAAAGGAGTATGATGACCATTGCTGGCAAGCATATCAAGGAGTTTGCCGACTCGTTTAATTTTATTTTCATCTAATTCTCTGCTCGTTGATGTCCATGCAGAACAAGCATGAACAAGATCGTCTCCATAGTAACCAATTAATTCAACTTTATTATTCATTGTCTAATTTTTTATTATCTAATTTTTGATTATCTGTAATGATTTCATTAATAATGCAGTCCCAATGATCTGTTCTGCATAATTCGCTTTTAAGTTCTCTAGAGGTATGTTCACCGCAATATCGACAAGTCCAATAAATGTCAAGATCTTTTTTTTCTTTCATTTTTTTTGCTAGCTTTTAATTTGTTGAGGTAATTTGATTTTTTATTCCAGTCGATATCGTCGTAATTTTCTTTGTATTTTTTACTGAAACAATTTCTGGGTTTATCTCCTTTACCTGCGCTCATTTCATTAGTTTTCGTTTTTTTATAAAAATTTTCCAACAGGTCGTGTTTTTTGATACGTCTCCATCACCGCATCGCATCGTTCTTTATCCCACCCAATCTTATCCCCTTTCTTTAAATATGAGTTAATGACTTCCATGCCATGTTTAAACTTGTAATTGTTATAACAATAATCAAAAAATATGTCTTTATCGTCTTTAGAAATATTTAATTTTTCGCACATTTCTTCGAACAATATTTCTTGTTCTTTTTGATGCTGCTGAATAGATTCTTTAATATCGTTTAGATATTCAGCCTTATTTGTCTGTAAGTCGCTCATTATTTGAAGTCTTTCTTCTTCTGTGTATTGCATCCAATTTAAAAGATGTTCTTTTGTTCTCCAGCACACTACGCAAACATCATTTTTAAGCCTACAAAATCCAGTGCAAGGAGATGATATTTTCATTTAATTTTCTCAATTTTTAATCCATAATTGAGATTAATCCATTTAGCTTGAATGTGCGCTTTATCGTTAGTCATTTTAAGATTATCTTTAATATATTTTTCCATCCAATTAAACCATTTTTTGTTATCTTCTTCTGTGCATGTATACTTTTGGGGCCAATTGGGTATTTTGTTTTCACAAATATCCTCAAACTTTAAATTGATTTGCGCAATTTTAAATTGTTTATCTAAAATTTTTTTCAAATGCTGCTGTTTCATTATAAGCTTACTCCTGTAGATCCAAATCCACCATCTGATCTAACTGAATCTTTAAGATCTTGAACTTCTTGCCATTCTGCTTTATAGCATTTTTCAATTATAATTTGAGCGATTCTGTCTCCTTTTTCGAATTCAAAATCTTCTATATCTGTATTATACAAAATAACACCTACATCACCACGATAATCAGCATCAATCACTCCAGCCATAACATCAATCCCGTTTTTATACGCGAGACCCGAACGCGGAGCGATCCTTCCATAATAACCTTCAGGAATGGAAATAGCAATATTAGTTTTAATTAATCTTCTGCATTCTGGTTCAACCTGCCCAGACTCTGCTGCATAAAGATCATATCCAGCAGCGTAATTAGATCCTTGTGTAGGAATTAATGCGTTTTCTGATAGCTTTTTAATTTGAATTTTCATATTAGCTTTTCTTAAGGAGTACCATTAATTTTCTTGAATCGGAAGGGGAAATATCATAATAAGATTGCCAATTAGCTGATTCTTCGTTTCTAAATTTATTATCTTTCCATAATTTTCTTAAAAAATCTTGGAATTGAGTAAAGTCTTCGTATCCTTTTTTTATAGCACTTTTTTCTAAAGTTCCTTGAGCGGAAGGAAGAGAAACTTCTGTTGTTTGTTCGTATATTGCTGAACTGTCCCTCGATGAAGTATCAATCTCATCAGCTCCAACGATATGAATGTTAAGAAAATTTCTAACACAGCGAACAAATGCTCTATTTGTAGCGATGCATTCTAGGAACTTAACGGCAAAACTGCTTGTATTGTGGATAGTAGCATTACCAATGTCTTCAAAATAGACAGCATTACCTTCGGATTCGTAATTAGGGGTCCAAGAAATACCGCATTTTACTGCTACATGATCAATTTCACATTTAATTACATCATATTTAACGCTATTAAAACCTCTTAGTTTGGAGAGCTCTTTAATTCCAGAAAGTTTAATAAGAAGTTGAGAATCATCTAGCCCTTCTGCGGATCTAGGAACAGGTTTATTTCTCGCTTCGAACCAACCTTTATTTGGATAAAGATGCTCAGCGCCAACTAGTGCTCTCCAATTTATAGATCCATCATCATTATACTGGTAATCAACTGATTCAATCAGCCCGAGATCGTTTCTTTTTTGCGGGTTTTTCATAATTATATATCTTAAAATACTCTAGTTCTTGCTCGAACTCTTCGTTTAAGATAACATTATTGCCATTTTTGTCAAGTGGTTTATTTGCTAGATATGCGGCTTTAGAGGGAAAAGGTTTGCCTTTAGAGAAAATAGTTTTCGAACTGAAATATTTGGATTTTTTATTGATTTTTTTGATCTGATCCAATGTGACATCTTCATTAAAATCTTTTTCAACATTCCAATCAAAAAATTTAAAGCGATTTTCTTTTAAACTGTTTTTATCAGAGCAGTAAACATTTATGTCTAATCCTAAAGATTTGCTGGCTTTTAAAAAGTTTTCAGAAATATCTTTAGATAATAAAATTGTTAGTCCAATTATGTTACTTTTAAACATTTTTAATAACCCAATATTTAAATCTTTATCTGTAAGTAAGTTAACTTTTTTGTTTGACAACCAATATCTAAACACTTCTCCATTCATCTCTTTAACTAAATCCAATCTGAGGTTGATTTGGTTACCTTTTAAAAAGTCTGAGTTAGAAATAAAATCAGGAACAACTTCAACAATTTGTTGGTTATAGTTTTCTCCTAAATGAACTAATTCAATTTGATTAAAATTGTTTTTAATACCTAAACAATCTAAAATTTTAGTAGCAACTTCGTAAGGATTGATGAAATTTATTGTTTTTGGTTTTTCGCTTAATTGACTGTAAGAAGGTCTATTCCCGTCTCTATCGGATTCGATTATGATTTGATTTTTTTTATTCCATATCGGAGCTGTGTTTCTTGGGTCAAATAAAGAATATAATCCTATAGATTTTTTATTTAATGCAGAAGCTATGTATAAAGAATAATTTTCGTTTGCAATCAATAAAGAACTTTTTGAAATTAAATAAGCTTCTTGTTTTTTATTTATTTTTATAAAAGTTTTATCACAAGATAATTTGTAGTTTTTATCAGTGCATATTTGTAGGCACTTAATATTATTTTCTTTGAGGTGTGGTTTTATTAAATTTAATACATCTTGAAAAAAATCATATTCGCCAGCTTGGTTGGAGCATCTTGTGTCGAATATGATATATTTATCATATGATAAAGGCATGAAGCTTCTATCTATATAAGGTTGAGAAATTTTAACTCCACACTCTAGCGCTATTTTTTCAGCTACATTCATAAATATTATAATCTATTTGATCTTGACAATTTCTGAAATAATTATTTTTCATTCCTAGATGTGGGGCAAAAACCATATCGAATATGGGCTTTTTATCCGCTTTTCCTTCTAGGTTTAGAACGTTATCCATTTCACTCGAATATGGTAAAACTTTGTACACAGATGGATGTGAATTAATTAAATCAAAATATTGAGGCTTGGTTATGTAGTAAAGCTTATAATTTGGATACTTTTTACTTAAAGAAGGTAATATTGAAGAACTTGCTATAATTTGTTGCTCGTTTGTTGGTTCAATAAACGCTATTCTTTTCTCATCTGATTTAGCTTGAAGTTCTGTTTGGATTTTAAGCATTTCCTGTTGATCGTTTTTCTGTTTAGAAATTTTTCGAAAATAAGCTAAAACATGCGGTCTTTTCAGGTCGCTGTTCAATCTTTTAATCCAGTGTTCTACTCCTTTTGCGTCAATTTCATTTAGCATGTTTACATATAGACTTTCTACCCATTCTTTATCAGCTAACGATTCGTCAGGGTTGAAAAAGGGGTTTAAGTTTTTTTCTTCTTTTTTATAATCATATTCTACGTCTGGAAAAGAATCGAAAATTTCTTCAAACTTCTTTCCTATAACTTCAACACTATAATTATCTATAACATATTGCCTAGATTTTTTGCCCAGAGCCTCTTTTTGTTTTTGTGGCATTTTATAAACTTTTTCTAGCTGCTCGCTAATATGTTTACTGCAAGTAGTAGCTTTAATAAATTGAGTTCCCGGCTCTCTATATTCCGACCAGTTTAATGGAAAACCTCCACTCTCTTTAGAGCAAGAATCTTCGCCACAGCTATAATTAGTTACTAATGTGATAAGTTCAGCGAGTTTAGCTTCTTGGATGGGCAGTTCTTGGCCACCACTAGTAAATGGGTGGCAATATACATCCATTAAGTTATAAATTTCATTTAGCTGTTGTTCGTTTACTCCATGTTTAATATTTGTTGTTTCGCAGCTATTTTTTGTTCTGCAAAAATCACAATCAATATTTTGACCTGTGAATGGCTTGATATTATACCTTGAACATTTTTTACAAAAATAAGTCGTTAATATTAAATTAAAATCTATTTCTTTCTCTTTTAATAATTCTGGTATATTCCAGCCTTCGTTCCAATGAGTGTGAAGTAATAATCTAGCTTTAGCTTCTGGATTTTTTTTATTGAACATTTTAAATCCGTCTAGCAAATTAGGAACAGATTTGCGAAGTTGATTCCTGAAGACAAAACCAATAATAAAATTATCTTCCGTCTTAAAAAAGCTTCTTAACTTTTTTTTAGATTCGTCTTGAAGTTTGAAAAAGTTTTGTGTATCAACGGAACCATGAATAGTTTTTACATGCTTATGTCCTAACTTATTTAAAGCTTTTTCTGCAAATGTAGCCCAAACATAATAATTTTTAATATCTTTTCCAGCTTCTATAGCGTCATTTAAAATAGGCAAACTGTCTAAGGTGGTGTGAATAATGCAATGAATTTTATTCCACCAAGATTTTTGATAGAAATTTCTGAAAGCCCAAATATCTTCGATTCCTAAATAAATATCAGGTTTTAGCTTTTCTATAGCTTCATCTATCATTTCTGAACCATATCCTGCAGCATTTTTTCTAACCGCATCAGACATGATTTCCTGCTGAGTTTCTGGGTTGTCTGGAAGAGATCCATAGTTATCCCAAGGAGTATATTTTAAATTTTCAGAAGACCATGGGTATCCATTACTCAATTCAATTAATTCATACTTATTTGTTTTATATAAATATTTCAATAAATTTTTTTTATGCTTACCGAATCCTGTAAGCATTTTACAAAAATTACTATGAATTAATATCTTTTTCTTTTTCTTTTTCATTAAAAATAATTGCGCCGCTTAATATTGAACCTTTGAAATACGTCTAACGTATTGAGTGACTGAAATATTCTTGCAGCACAAAATTAATTAAAATTCATCTTCTTCGGCGGCGACAGGTTGCTTCGGCGCTTCTTCTTTTTTCTTCGGAGTGAATTTTTGTTTATTAGATTGATACGAATTTTGATTGTCGGCAGTTTTTTGATCTCTGTAAGAATCTAAAACATGAAAATAATGATTGATAAAAGAAACTAATCGAGCTCCTTCGCCCGGATCTACTGGGATCTTAAAAGTATCAGAACCGTTTCTGATAATAGTAAATCCGAAAGCTGTGACTTGAACGGCGAAATCTCCAGTACCTCTTGTTTTTTCATAAGGGGTTAATCTGATTTGAGTCTTAGTCGATTCGTTACTATGAAAAGTAGAATAAGCAGTTTTATTTTGGAAGCTACTGACAATTTCTCCTAATTCAAATTCATTGAATTTTAGTGCAATTGTCTTCGAAGGGTCGTTTCTACTTTCCGAGAAAGATCCTGTTTTATTTTGATTGTTCCAAGAATGCTGTAAAATGCAATTAGCAAAAAACTGTGGCTCTTTATCTGGCTTCTGAGAAATTTGAAAACTCATTGCACAACCAGTGTTTTTGGGGTTAGGCTTGTATAATTGTAAACTCATATTGCATGATTATATGAATAAAATTCAATATTTCTACAAAAAAAAATCCCGCAACCTGTTAAGGTTACGGGAGACGCAAGTGCTACGTTATATCAATGGTTATCCAACCATTTCTATGGACTCTCATACGTATTTAATCGCTTATATAATAAAATATTGTTTTTGCTGTTGCTGAAGTAATATTAGTAGTTATTTTTAGCGGTACTGAAAAGCTAATTGGAGATGAAAAAGTTAAAGATTCTCCTTCAGCTGTAAATCCAGCAGTAGCAGCAACTACATAAATACTTTTATTGTTTGGACATGTAATAGACGTGTCGGTATTAAAAGTGGAAAAAGGTAAAATTTCTTTCATTTATTGTTTTTACACTTATTCAGAAGCTTTTAGAAGTGATTCTAGTTTACCTTCTGGTGTTTCTATGCCGCCTATAGCGGTAAATAATGATAATCCCTTTTTAGCTCCTTTATAAATACCTTGATGAACTGTACTATTTGTTTTTAAGGTCCTATTTAATTGATTAAATGCACTATCAATATATTCTTGAGGAATATTATCTAATGTAGATTCATCTCCTATAGCCACGGAAGCAGCGACAGTTCCACTAGAAAGATCTAATTCTCCGCACAAAACATTTCTTTTTAAATTTTCTCTTACAGCTTTAGAGATGGCAGATTCACTTTCAATATCATTGATATTTGTGGCACCAAAAACCATGATTCCAGAATCAAGAACTGTTCTAAAATCATTTGTATCAAAAGTGCTATATTGACTGTTCTTTGTAATAATATTATTAAATAGGTGGAATAAAGAACAAATATTGGCGTTAGCTACTTGCCAAAATTTATTTACTGATAATTTAGGATAAAGATTATTAATTTTTTCGTTATCTAAAATAATTAATGGGGAAACAATTTTTTGTTCCACTAGTTCGCAAGCTTCTTTTAATGTTTCATAAGCATTTTGGCTGACTTTTTTGCCTTCTGATAATTTAGGTAGAGCTAATATCAATCCAACATAAGGAGAAGTGGATTTAACTGTTTGCTGATATTGATGAACGGTTTTAACCAGCTCAGAAGAAACCCCTGCGCCAGTCCCTCCTCCGGCTCCAATGGTTACAAAAATTCTATCTATATCTGTTCCTACGGAATCTTTGATAAAATCAACTACATCTTCTTTATTATCTAGAAAAGCCTGTTTAGCAATACTTCTATTTTTGCCAGCTCCTTGCTGCTCCCCAAACTTTAGTTTGTTTTTTACATTTAAAGTAGCTAAATCTTGATCAGCCGTATTAATGACTCCAACTCTTGCGTATCCAATACTAGAAAAAGTTTCGGCCAATTTTCCTCCTCCCTGCCCAGCTCCAATAAAGCCAAATTTAAACCCTACAGCATCTTTATCTTTTAGCTCTACTTTTTCTTCTTGGGTGGGTTCTGGAATATCTGGCATAGCGAAATCAAAAGTATCGTTATTTGTTACTTCATCTTCATTGCCAGTGTTATAAATGGGATTAAAATCGCTCATAATTTTATATTAAATTTAAAGTATCACCTTTCCTTACGTCATCCCAGCTAGCTTCTCCTTTATTTTTTATTCTATCTTTAAATTGAGTGTAGCAAATTGCAGCTCGCTGTTTTTGGTTTTTATACTCTTCAGTCATCATGTCATCACCCATACAGCGACTTATGAATTCTTGTTGGGTTTCCTTTTTTCTAGGTTTAGGTAAAGGCATATATCTATATTACACATATTGTATCATTTTTAATGCATATTTTCAACTGTGATCTTTTAGGGTCATCTAATATTTTTTCAGCTACTAGAGTTTGGATTTCTCTTTGGAGAGTTTTTAATACTTGACGCGCACCAAAATTATTGAACTGTATTTTTTCGTAAACATAAGATTGAATAGATTTTGAATAAATTATTTTTATTTTTTTTGATGCAAGATCTTTTTTAAATTCATCTAGCTCTCTGTTGATAATAGTTTTTATCTGGTCTTCTTTAAGGATATTGAATGGGATTATTTCATCTATCCTGTTCAGTAGATCAGCTGGAAAATGTTTTTTAACTTCATTGATGATATCATTAGTAGAATTATTGTTATTTTTATTGAATCCTATTCTTGGGGTAGTGGAAATATTTGATCCAATATTAGTAGTCATTATAATAATTGTATTAGAAAAGTCAACGATTTTACCTGTGGAATCAGAAATCTTTCCTTCTTCTAAAATTTGAAGAAGTAAAAACAGAACATCTTGATGAGCTTTTTGGACTTCATCGAATAAAATTAAAGAATAAGGATTACGCTGAATTTTCTCCGTCAAAACCCCTCCTTTACCGTAACCTACATATCCGGGGCTAGATCCTATTAATTTATTAACTGATGTCTGATCTGTGTATTCAGATAAATCAAAGAAAGCAAAATTATTCTTATTTATAAAAAGATTTTCTGCAATTATTTTAGCAGACATTGTTTTACCGACACCGGTAGGTCCGGCGAATAATAAGGAAGAAATAGGTTTGTTCTCGTTTCTGAATCCAGCTTTAGCTCTTAACAAACATTTATATATTTGGTCTATTTGGCTTTCTTGACCAATAACTTTTTCAGAAAGACATTTCTTAAGGTTTTTTATTTTATGTGAGTCTTGCTTTTTTAATTCCTCTAATGGAATGTTAGTTTTATCGGATATCACTTCCAAAATATCAATTTGTTTAATTCTATATTTAGAATCTTTCCACTTATTAAAAAGTTTTTCTGTAGCAGCTTGGTATTTTTTTACTAAAGAAGTGAATTTTTTTAAGAAGTTTTTTTCTGACATTGTTTTTTGTTCCGAAGATATTTCGCTTATCTTTTCTTCAAGATTGACCATTTCTGGTGTTTTAGTAAAATTCTTCAATTTCATTTTAGCTCCGACTTGATCTATTATATCTAAAGCTTTATCTGGGAACCTGCCTTCCAGATGCTTGCCTGAAATATCTATAATATACTTAATCATTTCATCAGAAAAAGTAATGAAATGGAATTCTTCGTATGAATTTTTAATTCCTTTTATTAAATTGAAGACTTCTTTTTTTGTGGGCTCTTCAACTTTAATCATTTGGAATCTTCTAGATAAAGCTGGATCATCAGCTATAGTGCGTTTAAACTCATCAAAAGTGGTCGCGCCTATACAAGTAATCTCTCCTCTAGCTAAATAAGGTTTTAAAATGTTAGCCACATCCATACCATTTTCTGGATTACCGGCTCCTATGATAGTGTGAATTTCGTCAATAAATAAAATTACAAAAGGATCATCAGCGATTTCTTTAAGAATGTTTTTTATATTTTCTTCAAACTCGCCTCTATATTTAGAGCCAGCAATAATCATTGGTACATCTAGATTATAGATCTGCTTCATGATAAGAAAATCGGAACAATTGCCTTCAACTATAGCTTGAGCTAGAGATTCAACAAGCGCGGTTTTGCCAACTCCAGCTTCTCCGACAATCAATGGATTACTTTTATTCTTACGGCATAAAACTTCAGAAATCTTTTTTATTGAATTTTCATTAATATGCAATGGACTAACTTTGCCTTGCATTATTTGAAAATTTAAATTAGTTGCGTATTTGTTTAAGAATTTGTATTTTTTAGGATTAAATTGGGAGTTTTCCGTTTCTTCATCAACGTCTTCTGTTTCTTCTGTGAAAGATGGGAGCAAATCATCTTCTTCCAGCTTTCTTTCGATATAATCAAATATAGCATCGTAATTAATTTCTAAACTAGCTATTACATCTCTTAAAAAAACATCTGTTTCCTTAAAAATCGATAAAAATATATGCTCTAGCCCAATATATTTATGGTCACATTTATTTGATAATCGTTTAGCGGCTGTGAAAACTTTTCTAGTTATTGAAGAGAACTTGGGTTTAGAGCTTTGTTGGCTTTCTTTAAATTTTGTTTTGCCTAGAGCATCAAGACAAGCTTTTTCGATGTATTCACAATTTACTTCAAAATGATCAAACGCTTCTAAAATTTGATTATTTGGGATTTTAAAAAACCCTAATAACAAATGAACATTATTTACTTGATTACACTCAAATTCTGCAGCTATTTTATAAGCTTCTTTAATGAGTTTTTGAGCTCTAGGCGTTAAATTATAATTTCTCATTCCACATCAGATAATTTCATATAGATCTTATCATTAAGTATTCCTATATTTTCTACCCATATTGTATCATCACCTTTGCGAGCTGTAAAGATAACAATATCATCTTTTTCAGGTATCTTTAATCCCTGCTCTATATAATTAGTCAATTTTTTATCGCGCCTTGTGTCGAGGAATAAAGCGCTAGTTCTTCCTACCTCATCTTTTAGTTGAAATTTATAAAAAACAGAATTATCTCGTTTGGTTTTTCCTTTGTACACATCTTCAATAACTCCTACCATTTTAATTTTATCGCCAGCCAAAACAGAATGAAGCTCTAAGCAATCAGTAAAATTTTTTTCATTCTCTATCATTATAGTTTTGAGCCTAACCGAAGGGTTGTAACCAAGTAGTTTACTTTCGAAAACCCAATTGGCAAAATCTTCTGCATTATAATTCTGGTTGAATATCTTTTTATATTCATCGTACTTTTTCTTAAAAGTAGCCTTCCTTTTTTCGCTCATAAAAGCTCTTCCGTCAGCTCTTTTTGCAACAGGCTTATTTTTATTGAAAGCTGCGTCAGCGATTATATTTAATATATCAAAGTTGTGCTTTTCTGCTACACTATGAACGTAAGCCTTTTCTTTGTCTGTTAATAGGTTAAAGGTTTGCGCTTCAAGCACTAATCTTGATCTAGAGCGATCTGTAAGAGACTTTAGTGTTCCAGCTTGTATAAGAGCGGAAAGTAAGCCTATGTTGATTTTAGCTTCTTTAGCTGCAGAAAAAGTATCAATCTTATTAGGTGTTTCAGTTCCCCTAAACTTTTCGAGAGAAATTAAACTCTTCTCAGAGACCCCTTTGATAGAATTTAATCCAAACCTAATATTTTTGCCTTCCGTAGAAAAATCTAAAGCTGATTTGGCTAAATCAGGCGATAATAATTCTATATTGAAATATATTAATTCTTGAGATATTTTATTTATTTCAGCGTGAGAGTCTGGTTCGTACTTGGATAATTTTAACAAAGCCAAGAAAAATTCTTGGGGATATTTAAATTTTAAATATGTAGTCCAAGCTGCAAGAGTCGCATAAGATATACTGTGCGATTTATTAAATGAATAATTAGCGCTATCTTCAGCAACTTTCCACAATACTTCTCCGATCTTGGGATCTAGATTATTTTGTTTAATTTTATCAGCTATTTTTTCTTTCCAAGCTGGCATTTGATCTACTTTTTTCTTGCCGACAATCCTTCTAAGTTGTTCTGATTCATCCAATGTAAACCCGATCCTAACTGCCATTTTCATTAGTTGCTCTTGATACAGGGGAATACCACCAGTATAAGAGAGTTCTTTTTCGAAGAAATCATGAACAAGCTGAAATTCTCCAGACTGAGAATAAGTTGCGTATTGATCAACAAAATCTAATGCCCCCGGTCGAGCAATAGCTACGACAGCACTTAGTTGTTCGAGATTTTTGGGCTTAACTTTTCTGCAAACCCTAAAGTTTGTATCGGCTTCAATTTGAAACAAACCCTGAGGAGTTTTTAAATCTTGAAGATTTTCATATATAGATTCATCATCTAAATCAATAGAATTCATATCAAGATTAAGCATTTTGCAAACCTCGTTAACAACAGTTAGTGTTCTTAATCCTAAGACATCGAATTTCACCATTAGTTCAGCGACATAATTCATATCGTAAACTGTAACTAAATCACCTTCAGATGTTTTTTGAATTGGACAAATATCGCTTATTTTATAAAAAGAGATAGCAATACCAGAAGGATGAACTCCTGTGTTTTTATTCAATCCTTCTATTTTTTGAGCTATGTTAAAAACTTTAGGATTTTTACTCGCCCATTTTTGAAACCTTTCATTTTCTTTATAGGCTTCTTTCAGCGGAAAAACTCTACCGAAAATTTTTGGAATATTATCGCTTACTTCATTAACTTCTGACTCAGAATATTCTCCTACAATTTTGCCACACTCTTTGATGCATAACTTGCTAGATAATGTATTAAGAGTTAGAATCTTTGCTGTTTTACCAAAGTGCTTTCTTTCAATGTATTGAATAACTTCAGATCTTCTATCATAACTTATATCATTATCAACATCAGGAAGTAGTGATCCTTCAAGATACGTAATTCCATCTTCTATGATTTTTTTAGCTCTAGACTTACTTACAAATCTTTCAAAAAATAATCCATATTTAATTGGATCGACTTTAGTTACACCTATCAAATATAATACTAGTGATCCAGCAGCACTGCCTCGACCCGGGCCAGTAGGAATATCGTTTTCATGGCAAAAATTAAGAATATCCCAGTTGAGTAAAACATAATCAACGAATTCAAGTTCCTTAAAAATATCTAGCTCCATCTTTAACCTGCTTTGATATTCTTCAGATTGATGTTGATCGGTTGTTAACTTAGAATAACATAAGTTTTGCAAAAAAGTAAAATTATTAGCAGATTCATCTAGTTTTAGATTTTCGTAATACTTTTTTTCAATTGTGATTTTAGGCAATCTAACGCCGGGGAGCATAGCTCCATCATAGTTTTCTATATCTTGTAAGAAATTCATACTTCAATTTGCCAAATTTGCTTTTGAAAAATTTTAAAATTCATTTGAACATCATATATAGAATCGTGCAGTCTATCTTCATCGAAGTCAATTTTATATTGTTTTAACTGAGCTTTAATGCTTGTTCTCATATTTTTCTCTCTAAAATCATTAAGCTGATATTGCCACTTAATGAATTCAGTTTTATCCACTGGTTGCATATTTTTCTTAATTGCTTTAGCTATGCAATTAGTATCGTAAATTCTATTAATATAAGAATAATCAGGTTTTAAATTCAATAACTTCCTGTATATGCCATGAATATAAACATCAAATCCTAATAGATTTTGACCTACAATTATATAATCTTTATTATATAAATAATTTTCAAATTCACTAAGGTGTTCTTTCGGATCTTTTGCTAGTCTTTTATACTTTTGATCATCAAACTTAGTAATTTTTCTAGCTTCTTCAGAAAGCTTTAAGTCGCTCCAATATATATAACAATCTTTTTCTTCCAAGATTCTATTACCTTCTGCTATAATGTAACTTAATTGCCAAGGTTTATTATCTAGGCTAAGCAAATTTAAATTACAAGTTTCGAAATCGAAGCATATATACTTTTGTTTTTTATCGTATCTTAACATTATTAAAGCAGCTTGGGTGTAGGGTGTAAGTTATCTCTTCAGATTCTTTTATATTTTTATTCGCCAAGAATGTTATAGTTTGGGAATCAAAATCTATATAAGCATCTGTGTTAGGTTTTGGACCGGATTTTATATTTTTAGCTTCACCGATTAAACTGACAAACGTAAACATGTCGTCCGTTGAGATAGCTTGTTTATCTCCGATTTCTAAATCTAGTTTCGGAAGCGGAAATGTTTTATCTCCAATTGTATCTAGCCATTTAGACGTGCAAATAACGTCTTTAATTTGATAATCTTTATCAGCGTAAGCTGTGTCGTTTTTTATGATCATATATTTTCTTTCCAAGATTCAAAACAAAATTCATCACTATTGAAATGTGCTAATTCAGGTCTAGAAAGGCTCCTATTTCTTCCAAAGCCCCTATTGCATATAATCTTATAAGTCATCAAAGCTTCTGCATCTTTTTTGTTTTTATAGTAAATGGATTTTACTTTTTGTGTTGGATAGTTTTCTTGATTTTCTGTGAATTTTTCAACTTCTGCTTTAAGCAAATGATCGAAAACTAATCCATTAGATTCAATAAAAAATGTTGGATTGGTGAAGTAAAAATTAGGAATAGCATTGCCGAATAAAAACTTATTAACATGAAGAAAAGAATCGTAAAATGGTATAGCCATTTTTAATGCGCTGTTATCCCACAAATCACAAAGAGTCTCGTAATCAAGAAATCCAGCGAAGTCGCAAAAAGCTTTTGAGTAAATTCTATTCAACAACTGGCAACCAGATTTATTTTTAGCGAAAATAATTATTTTATGTTCACTAGAATCATCTTCTTTATCAGCGGAATTTCTGATAGATAATCTGAGGCCAAAAATTAATTTTATATCAAGTTCTTTAGATCTTTTGTAGGCTTCAAAAAATCCGATTAAAGAGTCTTCGACTAATACAATTTCTTTCAAACCATTATCTATAGCTATTTTAAAAATACTATCAGGACCATCAGGTTTAACCTTGCTAGGGTCATTCAATGTGAGAATTGATTTACCTATAGAATAATGGCTTTTAAATAAACATAGCATATACAGCAATATACTCTAGTTTTAAAACTTGTCAAGATCAAAATCATCTTTAGCTTCAACTTCAAAAGACCATTCAGATGTCGGAGGCGTTGCTGGTTTATTAAACGAAGGGCAACCAGTGTAATGAAGTTTTAGAACTTTATCTTTTTCCTTCTTGTGTTTAACAGCTTCTTTTTTAGTGAAGAAAGACCTTTTGGTTTGATTGTTTTCGTCGATGACCGAATAGTAATCGAATGGAAATTTATAAGAACAATACCACTTAGGAGATCCGTCTTTTTTTAATTCATTTGGTCTTTTTGCAAATCCACAAAGCAGTCTTTGGCTGAAACTGCCATCTTCAGGCATCCCTTGACTAAAAGCTAAATTAGAAATAGCTGCAGATTCGTCAAAACTTTCAGCATACGATTGATAATCTGTTAATTGATATTCGAATCCTTCTAATTCTTCCTCTGTTTTTTCTTTCATAGTCAGAACTGATTTATCTACTCCAACTATTTCCCATTTACCAGCCTCAGATTTGGCACTATTCATGGCTTTAAGAAAAACAAATTCCATTTTTACTTTATTGAATTCTGGATATAGTTTTCTTACAGCTAATGTATAAATATAATCTTGAAGATTATCAGTTACTTCATGACCTTCGTATACTTTTTTGTTTGTTTTGAAATCTCTTATTAAAGCAATGCTTTTATTTTTATATATAAAAAGCCTATCAATAAAACCCTTAACTTTATACCTCAAATCGCCTTCTTCTATTTCAATTTCAAATTCTTTTTCGGATATAGTTTTTGTAGGTTTTCCTAGGTTCTTACCAAAAAAATCATAAACTAAACCTCTAAAAGCCATATCATAAATGTCTTCAAGATTTGAATGATTCTCAAGAAGATTAGCTGCTTTTGCGTGTTTTAAAATTAATTTTTTAACAGCTTTCGATGAAGCAATACTTCCTTTTTTAAGTATTAAATCGTAATGTTTTTTGTGTCTATCCTTGCCTAAACATTCTAACACTAGATGAACTATACTACCTTTTAAAGCTCCATCATTTGTTTTGTCAGGTAACTTAAGGTGGTATTTACACCAATACAACCATGAACAAGAAGTCATGGTTTTGATTTTACTAGCTGATAGCGTCTGCTTCAAAATTTAACTTTTCTAAATAATCTCTTAATATGTTTACACACTTTTTATCTGTAATATTATAATTGTCTAACATGTATTTTATTTGCTTTTGCTTGCTTTTGTTTTTATTTACCCACAAATTAATATCGATATCATTTTCAAGCATTTCTCCGAAATCATTTTTTAATGGTAATCTGATTTCAATTTTTTTAATATCTATATATTTAATTAGTTTTAAAAATAATTTGATTGCCGCATCTCTTCCAGCATTTGTTTTTTTGCCAATATCATTATTTGTAGCGATAATTATTTTATCTATATTTAAAGATATTAAATAGGCAATTTGCTTAGAGCTTAGATCTAGCCCAAACGCAACCATATGATTTAAAAATCCTTGTTCTGTTAAAGCTAAACTATCTCCTATGCCTTCTATTATAATAATTTCTTTGGTTTCTTCTATTTTTTTAACAAATACATTATCTTCATTAGGTATATTTAATGGATATATCCATCTAGCTTTTCTTCCAAGATGCTTCCATTTGCTTAGTGATTTTTTATTTTCCCATAATAAATGTCTACCACTCAAACCTATGACTTTTCCATTAATATCGTAAATTGGGAATGTAAATCTGCCGTTCATTTTACCGGACATAGAAAATCCAGCTTTATATAGCTCAAGAGTTTTATCAGAAATTTTTTTATTATTATAAAAACTATAATGAGGTAACAAAGTTCCTATATCGTCGTGGTTGAAAAATTGTTCTGTTTCCATTTTCGGTATTTTAATTGTGGGAATAAAAGAATCATTTTTTTCATTTAAAGATTGAAGTATTTGCGCTAATCTGTTGTCGTCTCTACAGGTTAACTGAATCAATCTTTTAAATGGTTGATATGCAGATCCTTGAACAAAATCCTTCCAAATTCCAGTATTTTTCCATATTTGTAAAGCAGTTTGGTTATCGCCGTCTCTATAAACTGCTGTGCTTTGCCAATATTTGCCTTTATCAGATAATTGATATCCTAAATCAATTAGAATTTCTTCGATCTTATCTGTTTTATCTTCAATCCAAGTCAGGTACGTCTTCGGTTCCATTTTCGTTTCTAGCTATTGTTCCTGTTGCATTCAATGAATCGACAATATTTCGTAGATCCCCTTTTTCAGTTATTTTAAAATTTTGACATTCTAAATTAACAAAATTTTTCCTCAATGTTCCATCTGGCATTTCTACCTGATTTATTGCGCCAGCAATATCTTTACCAAGATGTCTAGCTTTGACATTAATAAGCTTATGTGTTCCGAAATTTCTTTCTTCTTGTAACTCGTCAGCAGTTTTATTTCTGAGAATAAACATGTGAGATGAAAACTGAGTGATTCGATCAGATAAAGATACAATGCTTTCATCATCTACAACGTTGTTTGCTGTTCTATTAGTAACAATACCGGATCTATTAGATTGAACAGAGGTCATCATAGATATGCATGGTCCATCGTCTCCAACTATATCTCTTTGGATACATTTTTTATATTTATCAACCATTTCGCCAACAATTTGCCATTCATTTTTGTTGCCGGAATTTTCATTTGTTGTTTTGATATAATCAAAACTGAATATTAGAGGGTTGTTTCTGCCAACTTTAGCGTAATAAAAACGTTTTAGAATACTTATCTGAGCATCAACATTTAACCCTCCTATATTATAGTAATAAAATTTACTGTATCTCTCTTGTATGTTTTTAAGAACTTTTCGAACTTTACTAACAATTTCTTTTCCAGCTTTTCTCCAATTACCGCTTTCTAACAACCAAACTGGAACTCCCGTCATTGCGGCACATTGTCTAAATATCAACTCTTCTTTACTCATTTCTCCATTGTCAAAATGAAGCACAGGAACTTGATACCTTTCAGAAGTTTTCGTTACGAAATCTATGCAAAATTGAGTTTTACCTACACCTGATCTAGCTACGATAACAGTTATGTTCCCCGGTCTTAATAAAGATCCATACATGTCTTGAAGTTTTTCGTGAGGACCGCAAAATCCAAACTCATCTACAGGATTTTCACCTCTTTCTTCAATGATTTCTTCCATTGAATCAAAGATGTTTTCTGGTTGATTATCTCCAGTTTCGTATAAATTTATTTGATCATTATAAACTTTATCAGCTATTTGGACGATAGATTCAAAAGAAGAAGAATCTGGCATTTTCTTCATTTGAGTGCTTAAATCTATGCCGCATTGTGCTATTTCTCTTCTAACGGTATATTTCTTTAGTTCTATGGCAACGCTTTTTACAGATTCAGCGGAAACTTTTTTTACAGACAAGCATTCAACATGATCAAACGGATTCATTCCGTCATCAAAAGAAATGCCAAAACTTTTTACTCTTTGCGCTATTACAACTTCATCTATTTTTTCTCCATTTTCAATCGCTTGTCTTAAAACAGAAAATAAAGTTCTGTTCATTTTTGAAACGAAATCTTTTTCACTTATAAAAGCGGCAATGTCGGCATATCTATCTGGATACTTTATTAATCCAGCTAGAAGCTGCGACTCTAAGTCATAGGAAAATATCATGTAAGGAATATACTACTCGTTATATCCAATGTCAATCATTTCTTCATTGTCATTGTTCATATCGTCAATATAGTTTTCTAAAGCCTTCATAAGGCCCATTTGAACTATAGGGCTAGCTATCTTAGCGCATATTAATGGGCAACCTTCTTGGTTGACGTAAGCGACTATAAAACCCTTAGAAGATTCGTCTGTAGAACCAGTGAATTCGAAAAGCTTATTAAAGTAGTTCTCTGGAATTTTAAAATTTTTAAAACCTTCTGTGTTGTTGCCCTTTTTCATTCTATTATAATATTACACCTTGCGACTCGAAAAGCTCTCTATCTATTATATCATTTTGATAAATAGCTACAAGTATAATATTATTAATTTCGCAAAACTTTTCTTTGTTCTGATCTCTTTTTAATTGGTCTAAATATTTAAATCGGTTTTGATGGAAAAATTCTACATATTTAGTGTGTTGCTGCCCTTGGACTTCTATTGCTATTTTTTTATTAGCGTTATAAAAATCCAAGGACAGTCTTGATCCTGCTACTGGAAATTCTTCAAAAACTACATCTTGATCCCAGTATATTTTAATAAACTTTTTTACAGTAGTTTGAAATTTGCTCCTACTACTAGCATTCCAGTCTATTAAATATTTTTTGAGGTTTTTATACCTCTTATTCTTCCCGTGTATCGTCAGAAGTTCCATTTACGTCGTCAGCTAAGAATGATAAAACATTTTGTTTAATATAGCCTGTAAAAAACTTTTTAACATCTTCGTTTTCTGATATTAGAGCTTCTAATTTAGGCATGCCTTGTATTTGATTGGAAAGATCTACTCCGAACCTTTTAGCGTTATCTATGACATCTTCAGCAAAAGACAGCCAAGCTCCTTTTTTAATTACCATATCCCATCCCAAAATGAAATCGCTAATTTCTTTTTCTATCCAATTTGAAGTTCCGTTTTTTCTCCCGTATCTAATTGGATATTTTATTACAAGATTAGTTTTTTCATTGGGGGATTTTTTAACTGTCACTTTTACTTGATGACCTATATAAGGATTTTTTTGGGCATCTGGAGCAGCTTTTTCATCTTGAAGAATTAAGTCAGACTTATTTCTAGCTTCAAACTGAAGAATCCAATTAGCGAAATGTAAGAGAGCATTTCCGCCTGTAGCTAAAGTCTGCCTAATTGGGGCTTTGCTATAAGGGTCTAATTTAATATCATCTCTAACTTGGGAAATAAATATTGCAATATGCCCTCTTTTTTGAAGAGCTGCCGCACATTTCTTCATGAATGTACCCGCAACAACTGCGCCGCCAGCAACTTTTTGAGATTCTTCAAAAGTTTTATCCAAATCATCTTTTCTAAGTAAGCCATCTACAGAGTCAATAATAAAAAAGTATTTATTTTTCTCTTGGTTTTTGCCTACTAATTGACGCATAGCATCTACAGCTGTTTCATATATATTTGTTTCAAAAACGAAGCAAGTTCCTTCTTCCCATTCTTCACTATTAGTTACAAATTTAACTCCTGATCGAGCGGCGATTTCTTCTCCTAGTCTACCTTCAGCTTTTATATAAAAACCTTTTCGATTTTCATTTTTAACATCTAAGAAATTTTTAAGGAATTGTAAAGCGCAACTAGTTTTGCCTCCTTCATTCATTCCTATAAATCTATGTAATCCAGTACCTAACCCTCCATCAAGATAATAATCTAAAGTCATACTTCCGCTAGGGACTCTGTAATTAATAGTATCTTCAAAATTAAAATGTGAGTCTTTATTTTGTTTCAAAAAGCTGTTTAACTGTTCTTGAGATGTTAAAATGCTGCTTCCATCATTCTTTTTGCTTGTTTTTTTATTCATTATCTATAAACTTTCTTATTGTATTTATTCTTTTATTTATCTTTTTACTTCTTCCTTTTTTATCTCCTAATTTAATGTCAGGATTTATATATTCAGGTATATGTTTTTTATATTGAAAATCTACGAACCTGAAAAAACGTTCGTTGAGAAGGCACCTGATTGATGGAGGCTTTTCTTTTAGCTCAAATTTCTGCCAAAATGAATCATCTGGGTATCTTTCTAAGATTTTTTTAAGTAATTTATACTCTCTAGCCCAAAAAGACTGGTTTTGCCTTTCTGGAACAGATATGAGCTTCTTAAGGATATCCTTCTTATTCATTAATGAACATAATAAGGCAAAAGCCTTTTAATGTCAAAAGAAAAAAACTGCTGGTTGCCCAGCAGTTGTAGATTACTCGTTAGAGGGAGTGAAAGTTGGGCTTTGAAGGCCCGGATTTTTTAGAGCTTCTTTTAAATTTTCTCTTTTAAGTTCTTCGTCGATCTTTAACCCTTCTTCAGCAAGCTTAGGAGTAATTTCTCCTGTATCTGGAGCAGGTTCATCCACAAATACTGCTGTGGGTTCTGCTTTCATTTCCATCATTCCAGCTAAACTTTCTAACTGTTTCTTTCCTTCTTCTGACAATGTGCCAGCTTTTTCGTATCTTTTTAAAATTCCTATTTTGAGCTTATTTGGAAGATCTTTTTGTTGATCGGTTAATTCTCCGGCACCTTCCATAAGCATCGAGCGATTCTTGTTGTAAGACATTCCGCACATATATTTGGCGTCTGCTGATGACATGCCAGCGGTGTCAACAAACATCGCTTCGTTCATCATACATTCTTCCATATAAGAAGAATACATTTCTTTTTCGTCTTCTTCCATCATATTTGAGATGGATACTTCTGCTACGAAATTTTTATTATCTAATTTAAAATCGCTTTTCATTTTATAAATTTAATTGTTTTTTTTATATTTAATACTCCAGTTAGTTTTTAATCCTTCTCTAGGGGTATTGGCTAAAGTTTCTAAAGGTTGAAGTTGGTCAATAGTTTTTTTCAAGATATCGCCTTTTTTATAATTAGGACCGTCATTGATAACTTCATAGGCAATGATTTTGCCCATATCATTTGATAAATTTAAAATTTGTTTAACAATACCTTCGCTTCCATAATGATTAGATCCAGCATTTACATTTATAATTCTCATTCCTTCAGATAAACCTGTTTCATCTTCCATTTCAGGCTCTTCTCCTTCTTCCGAATATGAAATATAGCTATGAACAGATGCTAGATAATCTTCGATAATTGTTATTTTGCTTTGAACCCAAGGTTCAAGCTTTGAGGCTAATTTATTATTATTTCGTAATTTATTTAGTAAATCTTTTGAATAGTCAGAGATAAAAGCTAATTGACCTAAAGCCATTTGATAACCTTCTTCAATAATTTCTTCATTATTAGCTTCGATATCTTCCGTTATTTCTTCTGCTTTGGACAAATAAGGAACTAAATTTAATAAATCTTCCTCGTTCCAATAGGTTAAGCCATCCCACTGATGTATTACATCTTCAATTGATCCTTTAGATGTGTAATCTGTGACAGATTTTTTGCTTTCCCACATTTTGCAGCTCCAATAACGAGCTTTCCATCGAGGGCCGGGATTTGTGTCACATTTATGACGCGCACGAAAACTTTTGCGACGATTAGGGTCGTCGCGCCTAATCTCCATATTAGGGTCACCGAAGTTAACTTTTACGATATTGCCTTTGTCGTTTTTAACATAAACTGAAAACTTTTTAGGTCCTTTTGATGTCCTAAAAGGTTTATTTAAAACTTTTTTCTCTTTTGCGGCTTTAATTTGGCTGCTTAAATTAACTGAAATGTCCATTTTATTCTATATCGTGATATTCTAAATGTAATTCATTATCATTTACACCAAATTCTTTTAAATCAGAAATAGCTTCTTGCAGCTCTTCTTCTTCAAATTCATTAAAATCATATATATCTAAATATAATTGTTCCATTATTAATCCCTTGCTATATCCTGATCAGCTCTTCTGTAAGCTTCTTTAACTTTGCCGCCTCTTCTCATCTTTAAAAACATATTTACTCTAGCCATTGCCCACTGAGCACGACTTTTTCCGGGCCTATGAGAAGAACTAAACGCTCCTAATCCTCTTCTGTAAACTTTTTTTAATTGACTTAAAGTAACTTTTTTAGAATATTTTTCATTATGCTGCTTAACTTTTTCTTTAAGAGCGTTTGTTACTTTTTTGCTAAAAGTTATTTCAGCTTGAGAAACAAGCTGCTTTTTATCTTTTCTATCTAAAACTTTTTCTGCTTTTTCTTTAGCATCAGGAGAAGTTCCAGCAGATCCCGGTTGGTTTCTGCTGGAACCTTTCTTCCTTTCGTTGGGCTTGGCTGGAGTTTGAGCTGAGCTTTTGGGGCCTTGCCTCTTTTTAGCTAAACAATCTGAGAAATCTACTAAAATATTCACTAAAGTATATTACACGGATTAGCATAAAAACGAAATAATTATCGAATTGGGCAAGCGCCACCTTCACATTCAATACCATCTAAAGTGTCTCCAGTAATATTTAAATTAGATAAAGGCTTAACTTTGGCTTTAGCTTTTTCATATTCTTTTTCATCTATTTCCTGATAAGGAGCTTGTTTGAAACCATGTTCTTGCCGAAGAAGAAAGCTAACGCTTTTAATATTGTTTTTATAATTATCTTTGAGCCAATTTTTCAACTCATCTAGTTCTTCTGGGGAATAATAAGCCGTAACGCTAACGGCGTTATCGCTCCAAACTTCTTGAATCTTTTTAACCATATTAAGTTGCTTAATAACTCCCATGTCATTTGCTAAAATAGCCCCGTCTGGGGTCTCGCATGGAAAGTAAACAACAACTGTATCATGGTTTTCAGAGCCGTCGAAATTCAATAAAAATTCTGTTTTGTATCCAAGATCTCTGCAGATTTGAACTAGTGAATCACTGCTACTCATTCTGACAGTTCTCATGTAATATTTAGAATAAGCAGGATGAACACCGGGAGTAGATCCGGCTAAAAGGCTGAGTGTTCCAGAGGGCTTAACTGTCGTTAATTTAATGCTTTCTGGCCAACCTCTTTCTTTACTCCATTTTTTATCTAGTTTTCTGAGTTCTTCATAACATTTGTCAAGCCAATTAATTTTATCGATAGACTGACAAATTCCTGTTACGCCCATTCCAAGCCTCATGTTTTTATGGACAATTGCATTTGTTTCTTCATGAAGAAAAGGTAAAGCTGCTATCGCCTTTTGAGTTTTATAAAGAAGTTGAGCGCATTCTATTAATTCTTCTTGAGATTCTATATTGTTCAAATAAAGCTCGCACAGGTTACAGCATTCGTAATCAGAGAGGCTGATTTCGCCGCAAGGATTAGTTCCTACGACATTATCAACTCTAGTAGGATAAATCTCTGCGTTCTTCATTAAACCGTCTTTTAAACGGCCATATTTTCTTGAAAGAGGAAGATTAAAAAATCCATAAGGTTCACCATTAGCGAATCCAGTAGACTTATTTATTTCATATCCATTCTTCCAAAATTCATCCATCAAATGAGAATAATCATCAACATAAAGTGTGTTATTACTCATCGCTCTCCAATTAGGGACGTTACCTGATCCCCAGTTTTTAGCTCTTAAGTATAAAATATCATCGGGATCTCCAAGAGCAATTTCAGCAGATCTTCGAACATTACCCGCAACAACTACGCTGCCAATAATATTGCAAATATCTAATACATCAATAGATCGAAGCTTTTTACCTTCTCTCTCTTTTAATACTTTGCAGATTTTTTCGATTCCATCTACAAGAATTGCTGGACCACTAGCTTTTCCGCCGAAACCATTGATTTTTTCGCCAGAACCTCTAATTAAAATAGTACTGTAAGAAAAACTTTTCCCAGTGTCAAAAAATGCATTGAGAACATTTTCAAGAAGCTTTACCCATCCTTCTCTTGAATCTGGAACGATAAAATCAGCATCTTTTTCTGATTTATGGGTGATTTTTACATCTTTTTTAATTCGAGGGAGTTCATGAACGTCTTCTCTTCTGACGCTGTATCCAACTCCTCCACCTAACATTAAGTTTTCAAATAAAAATAAGAAAGCTTTAGGCTCTTTCATGCTGGCATACCAGCAATTCAATAATGAGTTAGCTCCGAATCTATCAACTGTAGAAGTGCCAAGCTGCCAAAGCATACGTCCGGCAAAATTACATTTTAAATTAAAAACATAATCATAAATTTTTTCTGCTTCTTTTTGGGTGTATCCAGCTCCAATTTTTTGAGCGCCTTCCACACATCTAGCTACTGTTTCGTGCCATTCTTCTGTTGTGTTATCCTCTTTTAGCCTAGCGTAAGTGCGCTTGTAAACTATATATCCTAACCCGTTAAAACCCCATTTAGGTTGTTTATTTTTATATTTATTAATAAAATCTTGTGAGAGTATACCTTCTTTTTCAGTCATGGTAATTCTAATTATACACTAGTTTTGAAAGTTGTCTATATCAAATTTAACCATTTTTGAAACTAATTCATCAAAAGATGTTTCTGGGGTCCAGTCAAGCTCTTTTCTAGCTAGAGAAGAATCTCCTAAAAGCAGTTCAACTTCAGCGGGTCTATAAAATTTTTCATTGATTTTGACTAAAACAGAAGATTTAACATCATGTTCTTCCATTATATAGTTAGGTAAAGAATATTCTTCCATAATACCTCTTCCGTGCCAAATGCCTTCTATGCCAGCTTCCAAGAAAGCTTTTTCTACAAATTCTCTTATAGAGTGAGTCTCGTCACTAGCTAATATATAATCTTTAGGTTTTTCTAGATTCATCATTTTCCATACCCCTTTGACAAAATCTTCGCTATCGCTCCAATCTCTTCTTGAATCTAAATTACCTAGCTCTAAAGGCTTAAATGGGATTTTGTTATTTATTGCATGATGAATTCTTGCAACATTTTTAGTAATCTTTCTTGTTACAAATTCTTCACCTCTTTTGGTTCCTTCGTGGTTAAATAAAATGCCATGTACTGCATACAAATTATAAGATTCTCTATATACTTTGACAATATGTCTTGCTGAAGCTTTAGATGCTCCATATGGACTGCGAGGTTTAAGCGGGTGTTTCAAATCTTGGGGGCTATAATCTACGTTTCCCCATTCTTCACTAGATCCAGCAGAGTAAAATCTACATGAAGGTTTTATTGTTCTAATTGCTTCTAAGCATCTTAATACACCTGCAGCATTTACATCAAACATTTGTTCTGGCATTTGCCAGCTGCAACCTACATAGCTATTAGCTCCAAAATTTATGAAATAATCTGGTTGGGCTTTTTTAACTATCTGATTAATACTTTGAGAATCAGAAAGGTCGCCATATTCAAACCTGAATCTTTTGTCGTCTTTAAATTTATTGCAGTTGCTTAAATTGGGGTTTGATGAACGTCTCATCATACCAACAATTTTATGTTCTGTATTTTGTAACAGATACTCAGCCATATTAGCTCCATCTTGACCTGTTACTCCTGTTATTAAAATTGTTTTCATTGTAAATTATTTATTTCGTTAACTAATTTTTCAAGTTGTTTTTCTTTAACCTTATTGTGCAGACCTATGTAAAATCCATTTTCATGAATAAACTCACTGTTAGTGTATATTGAATGATCAGAATATTTTTGAAGGCAAGTTTGCCTCAAAAGATTTCCAGAAACAATTGGACGGGATTCGATATTATTGATAGAGCAATATTTTTGAATAGTTTTTTTATGATATTGGTTATTAAATAATAATGGTAAACAAAATGGAACATCTAAGTTTTTATCTGTTTTGACTGGAAGTGTTATATTTTGTTTTTTAACTGTCGATTTAAAAAAATTATAAAGTTGAAGTCTTTTTGATATATATTTACGAACTCTAGCAAAATCAAGTAAACCTATAAAAGCGTGAACGTCAGTATTTCTATAATTATTTCCTAATAAATAAAAATCAAACTTGCTGTCTACATTTTTATTTAAATATTTTTCATTATCTCTAACGCTTCTTGTCATTCCGTGGTTTCTATACATTAGGAACAGATCTCTTTCTTCTTTGCTGTTAGTGAATATGAATCCACCTTCAACACTTTGAAGTTGATGCCCGAAATAAGTGCTTGTTGTGCTGGTAAAATAACTAGATATGTTTTTCATGTTGTAATCGCCAAAAGTATTTTCGCAATTATCTAACATGATCTTTATTCCGTATTCGTTTTGAATTCTTAATAGATTTTCTATATCAGCATTAAATCCAAGTAAACTGGTTGGAAAGATACATCTGATTTTATTTCTATTTTGTTTGATATATTCTTCCAGATGATCCACTCTCATGGAATAATTCGATAAGGAAATATCTATAAATTTAGGAGTAAACCCTTCTCTGATGAATGGGCTAACTGAAGTTATCCAAGTAGTAGAAGGAAATATTATAATATTATCTTCTCCTTCAACATAAAAATAATCTTTGAGATAAGAAGCTAAGATGCTGTTTGCTGCTGAACCGCTAGATACAAAAAGTGCGTATTTTGATTTAGTGAACATTGCCATTTGAGCTTCAAATTCTTGAACCTTGCTGCTCATAGTCCAAAAATTTCTAGGAGAAAGAAAAAAGCTGCATACTTTTAATCTATCTGAAAAAGTAAAATTTGATTCGTTTAAATTCCAGTTTTTCATAATTAATAATTATACCTGTCTAAAATATATGATTTATCTTTTAGTTTAGATCTTATAAATGATAAAAATTCAATTTTGCTTTCTTTGCTGTATTTTTTGCCGTGAAAGTTTACATCGTCGCCGCTATTTCTAGCAAATTTAGGTTGATATTTAACATAGAACTCTCTGCTCTTATGGTTGTTAATATGTAAATCTTTTAAAAAATTATCGACAGATTTACTGTCTGCGCCGCAAAAATCAGCTATGTGGTTATAAAAGTAAGATGGTTTATTTATCATGTCTTCATAGTAAACATGGATTTTTTCGCAAGGAGATTCAAAATATGCTAGGAAATTTTTAATAAAGTAACTTTCTATTTTATCTGTGGTCAGAGTTCTTAATCTTAAGTTTCTGGCAATGCATTCAACTGGATTTCTTATTAAGAATATTAATTTATTTTCTTGTTTTTTGAGTTCTGGTTTATCTAAAAAATCCCATTTTGTATCCATGTTTCCATGACTCTTTATTATTACTCCGTTTGGAGCTATATGGGTTTTATTAATAATAGGTTGATCCATATCCGTACTTTCGGTATAACCCATAGACATAAAACCTGTAACTTTCTCTAAAAAATATCTTACAGCTGTATTTCCAGATCTTGGATATGATAAAAGTATGATGTTGCTCATTTTATTTGAACTTTCTTTCAAACACAGATTTTATTCCATCTTTTAATTTTGTAAATTTAAATTCGGGGTATTTTTTTCTAAAACTAGAAGCATCTGCATCTTTTCTGTATTGGCCGTCAGGTTTGCTGTTGTCCCATTTTATTTCTATTTCGTTGGCATCGCAGCTTTTTAATCCGATTTCAGCCATATCTTTGATGCTCAAGTTTTCATCGTTGCAAATATTATATAGAAATGGTTGACTTTCTCTAGCTGTTATTTCTATTGCTTTAGCTAAGTCTTCAGCATACATGAATTGTCTTAGCGGGGAGCCTGTTCCCATTAATTCAATATGGGGGATTTTATTAGTTTTAGCGTCATTTATTTTCTTTATTAAACTAGATAAAAAGTGAGCTTTATCGCCTTCAAAGTGGTCATGTTCAGAATAAAGATTGCAAGGAATTAAATTGCTATAATTAGTTCCATATTGTTTATTGTAAGTTTCGCATTGAACAGCTAAACACCTTTTCGCATATCCATAAGAAAAATTTGTCGGGGTAGGTGGTCCTTCATGCAATAAATTTTCTTTCATCGGATATTGATCATCAGTTACTTTATCTGGGTAAATACATGTACTAAGAATGCCTGTAAAATTAAAAACATTATTATGAAAACATGCTTTTAAAATATTAGTGTTTATATAAATATTTTTTTCAAAAAAATCTACCGGATTGTTTATGTTGTCCATAATGCCGCCAACTTTAGCGGCTAAATGAATAACTCTATCTGGTTTTAAATCTTTTATTAAATTGAATGTTTGATTGTAATTTTCTAAATCGCAATCTTTGCTGCTCAAATATAAAGCATCAGGCATAATCTTTTGCAGATGTTTGCCTACCATGCTTGATCCTCCTGTTACTAATATCTTATTCATCTATTGAGAAAGGTTTGTGAAAAAAATCGCCACAATCGCAATTATTCTTGAAGAAATTTTTAGTTTCTTTATTGAAAACTTCATTTATCCATGTATTGATTATACTGGAAAAATTATTATTATCACGATTTCCTAAACCGTCGCAATAGTGCCATACTTTTATTTGTTTAGACTTTGAAACGTTTCTATGTGTACCTGTGTATAATTTATTATCTTTTACTTCAAACTTGCTAACAAACTCTCCCCAAGGAAAAGCATTAGGTGTTGAGCATATATTTCCTTTAGCTCTAGCATTATACACTACTAAAGAAGAATCGTAATCACCATCTGCAATTGAAAATTTAAAAGACTGTTTTACATGGCAAACATAATTTAAAGCCGCTTGTTCGTAATATTTTGTTGGAAATTTTTTGAACTCTTCTAAGATGTCAAATATAGCAAGCAAGTTATTAAAACATACGACATCTGCATTAAGATGGTTGTGCTCTTGTGAAAAAATTTTATTCTCTGTTATTAATTGGTAAGGGTAATCTAAAGTTGCTATAATATCATTTGAGTTATCGTCTAAAAATTCGTCGAGCCTAGAACAAGTTATAGTATCAGCGCCAAGAATTATTATTTTATCAAGATTATAAGAATTAAAAATATCTGCTGCTAGAGAATATTTAAAAACTCCTGCAGGTACTTTGCTGTTACGGCAACACGCTTCATGCTGATAATCTACAGAATAAACTTCCACATCTGGGTTAAACTTAGAAAAACTTTTGACTGCGCAGTCATAAAGTTTTTTATATTTTAAGTTATCTGAATATATTAAACATCCTGTTTTCATACATTAATTATATTGTTAAATGTTTCTTGTATTCCATTCAGCAAGCCTTTGTAGTTAATATTTAAATTTGTATGCTGACCTATATAATTTTCTGCTTTTTGTTCGCTGCAATTTATATCCACTTTGTAATCTCCAAGGGAATTTATGTGTTCC
>Ga0099849_1000114_pt1 | contig 32469 bp, 17 predicted proteins | sample CB_VirMetaG_4_FD_78177 | JGI IMG/M metagenome (GOLD analysis project Ga0099849, IMG submission 78177) | Freshwater to marine saline gradient viral communities from Chesapeake Bay - CB_1508_1M Viral MetaG | ecosystem: Environmental > Aquatic > Marine > Coastal | place: USA: Chesapeake Bay... | reverse complement strand
TGAGCGTTTCAGTTATGCTAACTTCAACAACGCGAAGTTTGTGTGCCAGTGAGCGTGCTGTCCACTCATGCCCCCTGGGCGACCCCTTTACCCCTTATACTGACTTCAGTTCAAACGAAACGACATGACCGCACAGACCTACAACGGATGGGCAAACTGGGCAACCTGGAACGTCGCCCTCTGGATCAGCAACGATGAGACGACCTACCGCGTCGCCCAGCGTTATGACTCCTACGATCGCCTCATCCCCCGCCTTGAGATGATGTGGGGACAGATGACCCCTGACGGTGCCCGCTGGATGGATGCAACCATCGACACCGCTGCCCTGGATGAGATGCTGGCGGACCTCTGACCATCGCCCCCCTTTCCAAACCACAAACCAACATCCTACCATGACCCGCGACCTCGCTACCGCTCTCCTGAACCGCGCCGCCACTGGCGACCAACTGCTGACCATCCTGGACACCATCGCCACCGATCTGGAAACCCAGGGCATTGAGGATTGCGCCCAGCACTTTGCCGAAATCAATGCCCCCACTTCGGACCCGATCGCCTTCTGATCATGGCATCCCCGATTAAAGTCCGCGACGCCCGCCGCTTGATTCACAAGGCAGGCGGCGTCATTCGGTCGGGTGGTAGTCACGACAAGGTGACCCACCCTGACCTTTCTCAAACTTTCCACCTTCCCTCCCATGGCAGCAAAGGACGCTCAACCCTCTCCCCTGGTATGTCGTCAGAGTTTCGTAAGTTTCACGCTCTCATGCTGACGGCAAAGGCATCCGCTGCCTGATTCGTGCTACAATTCCAAAGCAACCGACACCGACCCATGACCAAGCGCAACCCCACCTGCTTCCGCCTTGCCTCTGACATCAGCACCCGCCAGCAGGGGTGGGTCAGCAGCAACACCATGCAGGGTCAGGTACACAGTGCCGCCCTCATTGCTGGGGTGTTCGCTGAGACCTTCCATGATGAGGCAGTCGCTAAGATCCCCTGCTTTGAGTGACCGCCATTCGTTCGTGAATCAGCAGTGCCCCGCCGTCCCCCCATGGGGGCGGTCGCCGCCGTGTATATAAAATCCATGGGTCCCCCTAGTCTACAAAGTGTTACGATCGACCTCTAAATTCTTCACACACATATATAAAATCAATGAACGAAAACAGAGAAATGCAAAAAAATCCGGAGGAAAATTTTACGACTATAGAAGTTGATCCCATAACTGGGGAGTATTATGTAACGATTCCAGAGTGGATACTGAATGATTTTGGATGGTACGAGGGCACCCAGTTAAATATGGAGGTTGATGGAGACTGTATAGTGATAACCGAAGTGAAAGATGGGGGGGATTGACCTCACCTAGATAATACTGTATGATAATGAAGTAATTACACTCTATTATGGCTAAAGGATTTACCGTAAAAGCAAAAGCACCCACACCATCTCAAAGCGCCCCAGAGTGGGACTATGATTTGGCAAAAGAGATGATCAAAGGCAAGTCAATTGTTTTTTGTCTTCCTGGCAGAGGTGTTTCATATGCATATCTGAAAAGTTTTGTGCAACTGTGTTTTGACATTGTTCAGGCAGGTGCAAGTATTCAAATCTCGCAAGATTATTCATCGATGGTGAATTTTGCAAGATGCAAATGTCTAGGTGCGAATGTACTGCGAGGACCTGATCAACTTCCATGGGACGGCAAGTTGAATTACGATTATCAGTTGTGGATTGATAGTGACATTGTTTTCAATACTGAGAAGTTTTATCAGTTGGTATTGATGGACAAGGATATTGCAGCTGGTTGGTATATGACGGAAGATGGTCGAACAACTTCTGTTGCACACTGGTTAGAGGAGGATGACTTCCGTAACAATGGTGGAGTCATGAATCATGAAACTGGTGATACTATTACCAAGCGTCGTAAACCATTCACGGTTGATTATACAGGTTTCGGATGGCTTCTAATCAAGAAAGGTGTCTTTGAACATCCAGAGATGAAGTATCCATGGTTTGCACCCAAGATGCAAGTCTTTGAATCGGGACAGGTTCAGGATATGTGTGGAGAGGATGTATCATTCTGTCTGGATGCAAAGGAAGCAGGTTTCGACATTTGGTGTGATCCTCGCGTCCGCGTTGGTCACGAAAAATCAAGAGTTATTTGATATGATGACAGAAAGGTATACAATTCTCCAAAACAACAAAGTTTTATATACGGACTTGACGGAGGAGGAATACTTTGATATGATGGAGGACCTGTCGGTAGAGTATTATCAGACAGGTTTTCCAAGACCACAAGATCTTGAGACTAAAATTACCAAGGAGTATTGATTATGGCTATGCGTAAAGGTGGCGGTTATGTGGAAGGCGCACCGAAGAAAACTCGTCAGGGAAGAGGTATGAATACTAAGTATGCCGCGTCTTCTCGCAATAAAGCAAAGAAGAAGTATCGTGGTCAAGGTAAATAAGACAGTTACTTAAGTCTTATGAGTTGTCTCATCACCAATCTACCTTCTGTTGAAGTATGGGTTCGTAAAGAATATCTTACAGACCATCAAAGTGGGCACGGTGAATTTGTTAAGGGCGTTTGGGTTTCGGCAAAGTCGATTCCTGGACGCGCTTTTTATTTCGAGACATATTTACCAGAATATGCTGCGATGTATGATAAATTGCCTATCAGTGCCTTCTTATCTCGTCCAGAAAAACCAGACCCCGATATGAACCTACCAAATCTACAGTTTTGGAACTGTATGGACTATGGTGTGGTGAGTATTGATAAAAAATTCATTGGTAGTATGGACTTTGAGTGTTATACACGCGACTTTGGCATTCAAAAGGGAAATTATGTCTGTACAATCGACAATTATCACCGTGATCCTGATATGGTAGACTGGGCAACGAGTGAAAATCCTGCCGAACACAAGTCTCATAACCTTATTGAACTGAACAATGGTCAATATGCGATGTATCCAAACAATAGATTACGTATTTTTGACAATAGTTTAACACCTTCTGAACCAAAAATGCCCGATTTTAAGGTTTCGACTCAATATTATCAGGTAGAATGTGGATATGAACGTCTCGGAATGGGAAATGAGGAAGAATACCATTGGAAAACTGCTCAAGAGCGTAAAATAAATAGTGCTAAGGGATAGCAACCCCTCTAAAAGTTCTGTTTTTAATAAAACAGGAGCTAAAATGGGAAATCATCACCACGTTGATAAGGGAGAATTGTTCATCGAACAAGGAATGACTCTTATTACTGAGATAGAAAGTGAGAAATACCTTAGAAAAGCATCAAAACAAAGAAAAATTTCTCAAAATGAGGAACTCTACCCAATTCCAGATGATCGTTTAGAGCGTCCTTGCGGTGGTGCTCATGGTTTTGATGATTTTGTTGAAAGGTGGCATGAGTAAATATAAATAAAATCAAGAAAACTCTAGTCTAATGACAGAACGAAGGATATCCAGATCATTCAAAGACATCAGTTTATCCTTTGTTCCACATCCAGTAACAAAGGATCTACAAATACTAAAAAATGAGAACGCGATTCGTAGATCTATTAGAAATATTGTAGAAACCATTCCAACAGAAAGATTTTTTAACTCATTATTGGGTTCTGGTATTAGGGATAGTTTATTTGAATTTGTAGATTTTGGTACTGCTTCTGTCATTCAAAGTCAAATATTAGTAGCAATTGAAAACTTTGAACCGAGAGTTGATAATGTTGTAGTTGAAGTCAACCCTCAGCCAGATCAAAATTCATTTGATGTCACTGTAATATTTGACATTATTGGACAAGAGTTTCCAACACAAGAATATACATTCCTCTTAGAGGCAACAAGATAAAAAATGCCTTTTACTAAATTTACCAACTTAGATTTTGATCAGATAAAGACATCCATAAAGGATTATCTTCGTGCCAATTCAAAGTTCAGCGACTTTGATTTTGAAGGGTCTAATTTTTCTGTTCTTATAGACACACTAGCATATAACACATATATTACTGCATTTAACAGTAATATGATTGTGAATGAGTCCTTCTTGGATTCTGCAACACTTAGACAGAATGTGGTGTCTCTTGCTAGGAATATTGGGTATGTTCCTAGATCTAGAACAGCGTCAAAGGCATCTATAACCTTCTCTATTAGCAATATAACGGATAGTCTTACAGCTACACTAAGGAGAGGTTTAGTGTGTGTTGGAGAGGCAAATGATACAACTTACACATTTTCATCTCCTTATGATATAACTGTCAATGTAATTGACGGAACTGCAACATTTGAAAATATAGACATATATCAAGGCACTTTATTATCCAAAAAATTTACTTATGATGGATCTTTAGATCAAAGATTTATCATAAACAACTCATTTATCGATACATCAACTTTATCAGTCTATGTCAAAAATTCTTTAGAAAGTGGTCTTGGAATTGAATATAAGTTAATTAATAATATTTTGAATGTAAATTCATCTTCAAGAATTTACCTTTTACAAGAAGTTCAAGATGAAAAATATGAAATTATTTTTGGTGATGGGATATTTGGTAAAAAACTTGGTGAAAATAATGATGGTACTATCATAACGGCAAATTACATTGTTACTGATGGTGAAGATGGCAATGGTGCAAATAATTTCTCTTTTTCGGGAAGTGTAATAAAATCAAACTCAGAGTTAATTAATGTTGGAAACGTAACTGTAACAACGGTTCAATCCTCTTCCAATGGTGGAAACATTGAACCAATTAATTCAATAAAATATTATGCCCCAAGAATGTACTCTGCTCAAAATAGGGCAGTAACATCGAGAGATTATGAAGCAATAGTTAAACAAATTTATCCAAATGCAGAGTCTATTGCGGTTGTGGGTGGAGAAGAGTTGGATCCACCAGAATATGGAAGTGTAATTTTGAGTATTAAACCAAAAAATGGAACTTACGTATCAGATTTTGATAAATCAAGGATTTTGGGTGATTTAAAGCAATATAGTGTATCTGGAATAACTCAAAAAATTATTGATCTTAAAGTGTTATACGTTGAGATTGACTCTGCTGTTTATTATGATAACTCTAAAGTTTCAGATCCGGATAGTTTAAAAACAGATGTTATTAATACTCTTATCAAATATTCCGAATCTATAGATCTAAACAAGTTTGGGGGGAGATTTAAGTATAGTAAAGTATTACAAACTATAGACAATACGAATACTGCAATCACATCTAACATTACAAAAGTTAGGATTAGAAGAGATTTAAAAGTATCTTTAAACCAAGCATCTCAATATGAAATTTGTTTTGGTAATAGATTTTATGTAAATCCAAAGGGAGGTAGTATAAAATCAACAGCATTTAAAATTTCTGGAGAAACTTCCAATGTATACATTACAGACACTCCAAATCTTACTTCAAAGACTGGAAATATTTCAATATTTAAAATAGATTCTTCCGGAAGAAACGTGATTGTGGCTAAAGATGCTGGAACTGTTGATTACATTAAGGGCGAAATTATATTGAACACTTTGAATATAACATCAACATCAAATCCTAATGGCATCATTGAAATTCAAGCGTATCCAGAATCTAATGATGTAATCGGATTGAAAGATCTATACTTAGATTTTGATATTTCAAAAAGTCAAATAAATATGCTAAGAGACGTAATCGCTTCTGGCGATGAAATAACTGGAAATCTCTTCACAAGAGAATATTATACATCAAGTTATTCAAACGGGAAACTAACAAGAAACTAATATGATACAGACTGGATTTGAATCTAGAGTTAAGGTTCAACAAATTATTGAGAGCCAACTTCCAAGTTTTATATTGGATGAAAATCCAAACGTATCTGAATTTTTAAAACAATATTACATATCTCAAGAGTATCAAGGCGGTCCAATAGATATTGCTGAAAACCTTGACCAATATCTCAAAGTAGATAATTTAACTCCAGAAGTTGTTGTAGGTTTTACAACATTATCTGCACCAATAGAGAAAGATGATACTGAAGTCTTTGTTTCTAACACCAAAGGATTTCCAAACGAATATGGTCTTTTGAAAATTGATGATGAAATAATCACATATACAGGAAAAACTTCAACATCATTCACAGGATGTATTCGTGGTTTTAGTGGGATTACTGCATATAGTCAAGATTTAAATCGGGAAGATTTAGTATTTTCCGAAAGCAATAAAGCACTCCACAACTCAGAATCTAAAGTAGAGAATTTAAGTTCTCTATTTCTAAAACAATTCTATGAAAAAATAAAATATACTTTAACAAATCAATTACAAAAAACAAATTTTACTTCTGATTTAAATGTAGGAACATTTTTGAAAGAAGCAACGTCTCTTTACAAATCAAAGGGAACAAACGAATCTTTTAGAATTTTATTTAATGTTCTCTATGGAGAAACACCAAAAATTGTAAATTTAGAGGATTACTTATTAAAACCCTCATATTCGGAATATTTAAGAAGAGAAATAGCAATAGCAGAAGTATTAACAGAAAATTCAAATCCACTAAATTTAGTGGGACAAACTATAAAGAAAAGTACAGATGATCAAACGAGTGCTTCGATTTCTGAAATAGAACCTTTTACAAGGAATTCTATTACTTATTATAGATTATCTCTTTTTATTGGAAATAGTTTACCAACAGCTGTTGAGGGAAATTTTGTAATAACTCCCAATACAAAAACAACACTATCTTCATCAATTGGATCTAAGGTAATTACCGTAGACTCTACGATTGGTTTTTCTGATTCTGGAACAATAACAATTGGAAATAATAAAATTTCATATACAGGAAAAACTATCAATCAATTTTTAGGATGTTCTGGAATAGAAGTAGAGATTGAAAAGAATACTGCAGTTACATCTGATGAAACATATTATGGATATGAAAATGGAGATTTGAATAAAAAAGTAGAATTAAAAATACTTGGTATTCTTTCAAATCTTAAAAATGAAAAAATTATTGTTTCTGAAGGTGATTTAATATCTATAAAACATCTTGGAAGGTCTATTTCTAATCCTGATAGTAAAACATACGAAGAGATATTTGCAAACTCTTGGATTTATAATACATCATCAAGTTATGATGTAAAATCTCTTGGTTCAAATATCGTTTTAGGAAGCGATGTAGATAAATCCAGTTTGAAAATAGGTGATAGGGTAGAATTAGTAAACCGTTTCTCAAAAAACATTGTATTTGATTTTGATAATCCTTATGTTAATAATATTGTTTCTGATAGCATAGTTGGAGTTGCTGGATCTTTTCAGGCATCAGATTCTGATGGTGAACAATATAGTTTACGTAGAATAATTAATACAGCAAATAGTAACGGTGCTCCAATAGAATTTGGAAACAATGTAGTATTTTCGGATATTCAAAATTTATATACTGATAATACAGGTTACGCTTATGTTGCATCAAACTCATTACCTTCTGGGGAAATAGATGGTAGTGATGCTAATAGAAATAATTACAGATATAATATAATAAAGGCACTGAATAAATTTACTATAAATTCTGAAGCAAACTTATTTGATAAAGACAGTAATGATTATTATTCTGAAATAGGTTCAGATTCTAATGTTCCCTTCATTACTGGCGATTTAGTTTACTATCAACCACTCACTGCTCCTTTAGTTGGATTAGAAACTGGATCTTACTATGTTGAAGTTTTATCAGATCCAAAGAAAATAAAACTTTACACAACTAACGAATTAGTAGGAACTTCCAATTTTGTTAAAGTTGCAGTACCTGAGTATGAATTTGGAGAACATTCATTTATATTATATTCACAAAGAGAAGGTGAAATTGGTGTTCAGAAAATATTAAAAAAATTCCCACTTAATACTAAAATAGAAGGACCAGGAAAATCTACTATTCCAGGAACTTCTAGTGGAATGTTGATTAATGGTGTTGAAATTAGTAATTATAAATCTTTGGATAAGGTTTATTATGGTCCTGTTGATTCCATCTCTATATTGAATGGTGGAAAAAATTATGATGTTGTGAATTTGCCATTGATTGATATTTCTTCAGATACTGGAATTAATGCTAAAGTACAACCAGTAATTTCAGGAACGATAGAAGAGATATATGTAGATTATCAGGATTATGATATTGATAAAGTCTTATCAATTGATATTAGTGGAGGAAATGGATCTAATGTAGTAGTCGAACCTATTTTAGTAAAAAGAAACAGAGAGGTTTCATTTGACGGGAGAATAGTTTTAGATTCTGGAGGAATAGGGACTGCAACGAATACGATTAAATTTACACAAGAGCATAATTTTAAGGATGGTCAAGAAGTTGTATACAATTCTAATGGTAATGATAATTTAGTAATTGGAATAGGAACTTCTACCACCTTACTTAATAATAATTCCTATTTTGTTAGAGTCGAGAATAACACCACAATTTCACTATTTGAAACTATTTCAGATTATAATTTGGGAAATGCAATTGGTTTTTCTACAGGAACAAATGGAATCCATAAATTTAGAACAATTGATTTTAAAAATACACTATCCGAAATAAAAGTAATAGATGGTGGCACTTTCACCAATAGAAAATTAATTCTTTCTCAATCAGGAATTTCAACAATAACTGATTCATTTATCTTTGAAAATCATGGATTTAATGATAGAGATTTAGTAGAATATGACTACGAAACTGCACCAATAACTGGAATTTCTACGGATAAACAGTATTTTGTATTGAAGGTAGATGAAAATACATTTAAAATTTGTGATGCCGGTATTGGTGGAACAAATACCTCAAATTATGATAGAAAGAATTATATTAAATTTTCTAATACTGGTTCTGGTTATCAATATTTTAAATACCCTGATATAACAGTATCTGTTAAATATAACCCCGTGGGATTTTCAACAGATACACAAGTTTATGAGGAGTTAGTATGTACTCCAAAAGTAAGAGGTAGTATTGTAGATTTATACATTTATAACGGTGGGACAGGTTATGGAAGTACAATTATAAATTATGAGAAGTCCCCATCTATATCAATAAAATCTGGAAAAGATGCTTATATAGTTCCATTTATAGTTAATGGTCAAATTGACACCGTTCAAATTGAATCTGGTGGAAGTGAGTATTATTCAGTTCCAGATTTGGTAGTAGTTGATAATACTGGTGCCGGAACTGGATCCAATTTAAGACCTATTATTACAAATGGTATTATTAGTGATGTTCAAATAATAAATCCAGGGATAGGATATTCTACTTCTACAAAAATTGCTGTTCGCTCCGCTGGATCTGACGCAGTATTTGATGCGAAAGTAAGATCTTTAACTGTAAACAATGTAAATAAATTAGGAACAGAGATATTACAAAAATCTAATAACAAATTAAAATACACAGTATCAGGGTACTTTGATAAAGTAAGAACATCGTTTGGAGAAAGTCTACCAAATGCAGCAAGTCCAAAAGTGTCGGGTATTATTGGATGGGCATATGATGGAAATCCAATATATGGACCTTTTGGTTATTCGGATCCAGAAGATGAAACTTCTACCATAAAATTAATTTCATCTGGATATCAGGTTAATACATCAAACATTTTTGATAGACCATCAGGTTTTGGTGGTGGATTCTTCGTAGAAGATTATCAGTTTACAAATAATGGTGACCTTGATGATAAAAATGGCAGATTTACGAAGACAAAAGAATTTCCAAATGGAGTTTATGCTTACGTTGCTTGTATCGATTCTTCTGGAGATCCAGTATTCCCATATTTTATAGGAAATGACTACAAATCAAAAACTTTAGAAGAAAATGTAACTTTAAATCAATCATATGATTTCAAGTCTTCTAATCTTTTAAGAAATACTTTCCCATATAAAGTATCTGATCTTGGTGCAGGATATGATTATATTGTAGAAATTGATGAAATTTTAAAACAGAGAATTGTTGCTAGATCTGTAAATTCTGGTTCTGTTGATGATTTTGAAATTATATCTGGTGGAACTGGATATAAAGTTGGTGATTCTTTGGTTTTCAATAATGATGAAACTGGTGGTGGATTAAATGCAAAAGTATCATCTATCGATGGAAAAGAAATTGTTAATATAGTTACGGATACTCTTTCATATGATAATGCCATTTTTACATGGAATTACAATAATGGTGTTAAAATAAAAATCAGTCCAAATCATAATCTAAATGATCGTGACTATGTTTATATTTCTGGACTATCTTCCAGTATTTCATCATTGAATGGACTTCACGAAATAAAAGTTTTATCAAATAATACTAAATTAATTTCTAATGTTGATAGTGCAACAAGTATTGGTGGAACCGAAATTTATGTTTCTAATATCCCCTCCAACTTATCTATTGGAAGTAGTATCGGTATAGGCACCGAAAATTTGAAAGTATTGAATATATACGAAGAAAAAAATGTACTTAGAGTAGAAAGAGGTTTAACAGGAACATCTCACACAGCAAATTCGACTGTCACATTTTTACCTGACAATATTATAGTTTCAAAATTTGTAGATTATTTTGATTCTACTATTAATGATAAAGTATATTTTAATGCTCAAGAATCTGTTGGGTTTGGTACAATAGTTGGACTATCAACTTCTAACCAGTTTTATTTTGGATCAACTCTAGAATCTATAAGCGTTCCTTCAAAATCAATATATTTAAAAAATCATCCTTTCACAAATAATCAACAGATAGTTTATACTAATCCTGGAAATAATATTTCAATTTCAACTGATGGGATTAATCTTATTCCTGGTGGTCTTCCATCAAATTTATTTGTTGTAAACAAAGGAAAAGATCTGATAGGATTAAAAACGGCAGTAGATTCATCTGAATTATTTTTCCATTATGCAACAAATTTGGATAATGATTTATATCTCTTAGAATCTTCTTATAATCAGATAACAGGAAGTGTATCTAGAATAAAATCTACAGTTTCAGTTTCGACTTATCATGGAATGAGTGTTGGCGATTCTGTTACACTTACGGTTACTCCGAACTTATCTGTAGGAATAGGAACTTCAACGGCAATCAGGGTCTTGAGAGATTCTGCAACAGAAAAAATTCTAATTAACCCAATAGGATTTAGTTCTACAGGTATAAACACCAATACCAATACAATAAATTTAGTAAATCATGGATTAGAAACAGGAGATAAAGTAAAATATTCTTCTGATGTCATTCCTGATGGTTTAAATACTGATGATTTAGAATTTTTCATCTTTAAACTAGATGAAAATAATATTAAATTGTGTCAAACATATATTGATTCTAAAACTTCCCCACCAACTGTAATAGGAATAGGAAGTACAGGTGGTGTGACACAATCAATATCAAAAATAAATCCACAATTATACATTGTAAAAAATAACAATGTAGCATTTGATTTGTCAGATTCCTCTGTTTCGGGATATAATTTTAAAGTTTATTTTGATAATGAATTTAAAAACGAATTTGTTTCGACTGGTTCCACATCGGGATTTAACATTTCTAAAGTTGGAACTGCCCTTACAATTTCTTATGATTTAAACATCCCTCAAAAACTTTATTATGCATTAGAAAAATCTGGATACATATCTACATCAGACAAAGAAGTTGAAAATTATTCGGAATTACTATTTGATAATAGTTATTATAATGGTCAATATAATGTTGTTTCAATTGGACTTACAACTTTTGATATAGTTTTAAAAAATAATCCAGAAAGAACAGAATATAATAAAAATGACTGTGATGTACTGAAATATACAACATCTTCAACAAATTCTACAGGTTCTATAAACAAGATAAACATTCTTTCTGGTGGAGTTGGATATAAGAAATTACCATCATTATCAAATATAACCACAAACGAAGGTTTATTTGCCAATGTAGTACCAAAATCAAAAACCATAGGATCGCTGAAAGAGATCGATATAAAAAACGATCAATTTGCATATCCATCAGATCCAACTTTAAAACCATCAGCAAATATCTCTCCAATTATATTAACCAAAGATTCCAATACTATAAAATCTGTTGACGTTTTAGATGGTGGAACTGGATATTTCTCTATTCCAGATGTATTAATTGTAAATGAACAGACTGGGAAATTAATAAATTATGGAGTTTTTGAATTGGAGATGAATTCTGGTTCTATTCAATTTGTAAATGTTGTAGATGAACCAAAAGGTATACCAGATTCAACAATCAAATTAGTAACTGTCAATAATGGCAATGGAATTACAATCCAAAGGGTTGATTCATCATCGACTGGAATATTTACATGTTCAGTTACAAAACCATCACAAGAGTACTATTTTAATCCCGGAGATCAAGTTTTTATAGAGGGTATTCAAAAACAGAATGAAGACGGTTCTGGATTCAACTCCGAAGATTATGGATATACATTCTTAACAGTAGATTCGTATGTTACATCTAGTCCATATGACCTAGTAACTATTAACGTTAGTGGATTAACTACAAATACTGGTATAGCAAAAACAATCCAAGAAGGTTCTGGAATTTTGATTGATAAGGATGATTATCCCACCTTTAAAATAAACACCGAAAAATCGACTTTTTTGATAGGTGAAAGACTAACTTTGAGTGATGGAACTGATATAGGATTAGTACTTAATAGTTTTGACGGTTATTATTTGAAAGTGACTAATAGTGGCTCATACACTTTAAAGGTGGGTGATACACTTGTAGGAGCACAAAGTGGATCAATATTGTCAATCCAGTCAATAATAGAAAACAATGGTGTTTTTGATATCAGTTATTCATCAATAACCCAGTTAGGGTGGAATGATAATATTGGAGAATTAAACTCAGATTATCAAGTTACTTCAGATAATGATTATTATCAAAATCTATCATATACAGTAAAAAGCAGTAAAGAGTACAATGTATTAGAGTCTCCAGTTTTTAGCAATCTTCATATAAGTGGGACAAAGAATTTTGCTGACACTCAGATTGAAAAAGAAGTTTCCTTTGCTGGAGTTGGATCGGATAATGTTAGTATATCTTTATATAATGTTATAGAAGAAAAACGTGTTGATACTATAAACAATTATGATTTTGTTAGAGATTATAACGTTATAGAGGGATCATCAAAAATTATACAACTTCAAAATAAGAGACTTGTTGATTCCTTCTTCTTCAATAGTGTTGCGACAAAAGTTTTGACTGTCGATGACATTAGCAATCAATTTTCATATTTTGAAGATTCTCCCAATGAATTTACAAATCTACTTAAATTAGACTCTAATTCAGATTATTACAATTACATTATTAGAGTTTCTAGCGAAGATTTTAGTGAAATACAATTAACCGAAATAGTTATTTTAAATGATGGAACGAATAGTTTTATAGTTCAAAAAGGCAACGTCTTTAATTCCGATCAAGAATATGGATCTTATAGCATTTATACTGATGAGTTTGAAGATTCTTACTTTGCATTTACACCAGTAGATCCATATGACACTAATTATGATTTAAAAATAATCAGAACAGAATTTACATCTTCTTCTGCTGGAATTGGATCAACTTCTTTAGGATTTGTTGATTTGATTAGTTCAATTGGTATAGCAACACCTGGAGTCACAACATCTATTGTAAGTTTAGATTCAAATAACTTTGAATCATTATATGCAAATATTCAAGTAATTGATTCTACTGTTGGTAATATAAACTTTGTCGAAATATATTTAACTCATGATGGTACAAATACATTTTTATCGGAGTACTATATTGACTCCGAATTCCAAACTTTTAGTTTGTCGAATAATTTTATAGGATCATTTAGTTCCAATATATCTGGAGGAATATTATCATTAAATTATACAAATACAAGTGAAGCATCTCTTAACAGAATCAAATCTAATATAGTTGGATTTGGCTCTACAAACATCATTGGAGTTGGAAATACTTATAGATTTAAGAGTGAAGATCAATTTGACGAATCTGAAAGGAGTGTCATTTACCAGTCGAATTACTCTGTTACTGGCACAGGAACGACTGCTTTAGTTTCTTTAGATAAGAATAAGTTCAATTCCGCAAAATCTTTGGTAGAAGTTAGTATTGGATCTACAAAGGCTATACATCAAGTAATGATTATTCATGATGATTTTGATGCATACATTCAACAATCTGCTTTATTATCTGTAAGTGGAATTTCTACATTTGATGGTGCCCTTGGAATTGGAACATTTGGTGCAGACAATTCGGCATCAACATTCGATCTAACCTTTACTGCAGATCCAGAATATGCTTCCTATGATATACAATTAACAGCGTTTACTCAATCTTTCTATGATGAAATTGATGCTATTAATGATCCATTGCCTTTAGAATATGGAGATTTAAAACAAATTGTAGATCTTGCATTTTATGATGCAATTAATGGAGACAGAATTAATAAAACTAAATTTGAATTATTATCAAATAAAGTTCAAATATTCAAAAAAGTATTTAATCCACAAAATTCGAGTGTTTTAACTCCAAATACAGGGACTTTTAATATAAAAAATCACTTTTTCAGAAACAATGAAGAGTTGATTTATACACCTAAGTCTTCTATTGTTGGATTAGCAACAACAGCAATGACTTACAATGATGGATCTATAACTGGACTTCTTCCATCTAGAGTATTTGCTATCGTTTCCAGTGAAGATAGTTTCCAAATATCTACAGTTAGTGGTAGTTCTACCCCAGTTACATTTGATGATTTGGGTGGTGGAAATATTCATCAATTTGAAATGTATGAAAAAAATAGTAAAACAATAGTTGTTATAGATGATTTAATTCAACATCCATTAAGTTTTTCTGGATTTAGTCATCAACTGACAAATTCAATTGGATCTGGAACAACATTTTTTGAAGTTTCTGGAATATCTTCTATTAGACCTGCTGATATTTTAAAAATAGATGATGAATTTGCAAATGTAGTTAATGTTGGATTGGGAACTTCATCATCTGGACCAATAACAAACTTTGGTACTTTTAACCTTGTTCAAACTGAAAGAGGTTTTGTTGGTTCTTCTGCAGAATCTCATTCATCATCAACAGTTGTTGATATTTACAGAGGAGCATTTAATATTGTAGACAATCAAATTAATTTCACAAATCCACCAAGAGGAAATCCTCAAATTGATAAAACACCAGCGAATTTGGATTATGAAACATCTACATTTAATGCTAGAGTATTTTTGAGATCTGATTATACTAATAATAAAATTTATGATGATGTTTCGAATGAATTTAATGGAATTGGAAGAACTTTTACACTTAAAGTTGGTGGAGCAAATACTTCTGGAATTGGCACAGAGGGATCCAATGGGTTAATTTTAATTAATGGAATATTCCAGCAACCATCTACAAAAAATAATCCTTTTGGAAACTTTAGTGTAGAAGAAATAACATCTCCATATCCTGGAATAACAACTGTAGTATTTTCTGGAATAACAGAACCAGATTCTGATCCGGTTGTTTATTATTCTTCAGAAAATGATATTAATATAAATGAGACTCCAAGAGGTGGTATTATCGTCTCATATGGTTCTACCCCTGGTCTTGGGTTTGCACCACTTGTAGGGGCATCTTTGACTGCCACAGTTGGATCTGGAACTATCACAGGAATAACTACTATATCACCAGGATCTGGATACAATGGTTTAACTTCTATCGGTGTTAGTATTTACGAAGAAGGTCATTCTGGAACACCAGCATCAATAACCGCTTCTATTGGTGTTGGAGGAACTCTATCTTTCAACCTTGTTAGTGGTGGAACAGGATACACAAATCCAACAGTTTTTGTGTCTGAACCATCATATGAAAATTTACCTGTTGTTGGTATTTCAAGACTCGGTATTGGATCAACAACTACTACAGGAATAGGACTTTCGATAAGTCTTAAAGTTGCTCCTATAGGACTTAGTAGTTACTTTGGAGTAAGTGAGTTTGATATCACTAAGTCTGGATATAGTTTCCAAAGAGGGGATGTATTTAAACCAATAGGATTAGTAACTGATTCTTCACTATCATCACCAATACATGATTTTGAGATTACTGTAGTGGATACGTACTCAGATAAGTTTTCATCTTGGGATTTTGGAAAATTGGATTTTGTAGACTCTATATCAGATTACCAGGACGGTGAGAGAGTTACTTTCCCACTATTTTATAATGGAGAAACTAGGAGTTTTGAAACACCTATAGATGCTGGTTTTGATCTTACAAACAATCTCATAATATTCATCAATGGTATTTTACAAGAACCAGGAAAATCATACATCTTCGGTGGTGGAACATCAATTCAATTTACAAAACCACCACTAAAAGACGATATAATATCAATTTACTTCTACAAAGGTTTAGATGCCGACGTTATATCTAGTGATATAATTACAACTATTGAAAAAGGAGATGTTGTTAGGAAGGATGGACAAGATTCTAGAACTGTTACTGATTTGTCTTTCTCAGACAGATTTGAAACTGAAATATACACTAAATCGAACGTAGATGATGTAACTTGGAGGACTTTATCATGGACTAAGCAAAAAACTGATAAAAAAATTAATGGTGAAATAGTTTCTAAATCTAGAGATTCTTTGAAATCCCTCATAGTTCCATCAGCAAAAATTATAAGTGATGTTTCAACAACGGATAAAGAAATATTTGTTGACGATATTACCTTATTTGAATATGAATCTCCAAACGTAGATCCATTTAATGCTTTGATTGTTGATCAGGTTAATGTTGGAGTCGGATCTACGTCTCAAGTAAATTATGTAGAATTTATATCAAACTTTAGATTTATTAACGGAACATCTAACAATATTACTGGAATAGCGTCTACAAGTACACCTTCTTTAGGAATTGAATTCACTTTAGAAGATGTTACTGACTTAGTTTCTGGATATCCAATTTATATTACGGACACCCGAGTTGGTTCTGGAGTTACTTCTATTATTTCTAATGATTCCGAAGTTGTTGGAATAGGTACAGTTTATCTTGACAACATATACATTGTTGATAGAGTATCAACTACATTAGGAACTGTTGGTATTATCACTTGTCTTGTTGATTCAAATTCAAATCTTTCTGGAATTGATACTAGTGGGACAATTGTTGGAAAATATTCTTGGGGCAGATTATCCAATACAATAGATCTTTCGAGGGCATCAAATCCAATTTCCATTGGAGTAACTGGAAGAGTTGTTTCTGGATTGGCGACATATCCAATCTTGATGAGAAGAAATGGAGACACTACCCTAAGATCCACTGGGGCGATATATGAAATTTAGACTTATAAATATCTAAAAAACTATTAATATGTCTGCTTTAGTAACAGATCAATTTAGAATATCTAATGCGAGTAATTTTATAGATTCTGTTTCTGACGAAAATAATTCGTATTATGTCTTTTTGGGTCTGTCAAATCCAACAGAAGTTGGATTTGGTAGAACTAGTACATGGAATAATACAAATGGTTCTCCAAATCCAACGGATAATTTTCAATACCTTTCACATTATAGAGATACTGGATTATTTGGAAAAAGAGTAACCTCCCAAAACATTAGAAGAGTTATAAGAAAAATACAGTGGGAAACAAACACAACCTATGAAATGTATAGGCATGATTATAGTGCTGTAAATCAAACTCCAAGTTCAAAATCTTTACGTTTATATGATTCAAACTATTATGTAGTTAATAGTGATTTTAGAGTATATGTGTGTATTGATAATGGATCTAGTGGATCAAATTTGAAAGGTAATAGATCTACCTCAGAACCATCGTCAACAGATTTAGCTCCATTTTCACCAGGTTCTGATGGTTATAGTTGGAAATACTTGTTCACGATTTCCCCATCTGACATTATTAAATTTGATTCGACAGAATATATTGTTCTTCCAAATGATTGGGAAACATCAACTGACCCAGAAATATCTAGAGTAAGAGATTCTGCAGATTCTGAAGTAAACGAAAATCAAATTAAAAAAGTTTATATTGAATCTGGCGGAACTAGTGGATATACTAGCGGCACTTATGATATTATTGGTGATGGAACTGGCGCAAAAGTTCAAGTAACTGCGGTAAATGGAGTAATCACTGACACTGTAGTTATTTCGGGTGGTAAGGGTTATACTTGGGGTGTTGTTGATCTTAAAAGAACAGGAACAATAGAACAACCAGGAGCAAAATTGATACCAATAATCCCACCATCTCGTGGACATGGGTATGACCTTTATAAAGAACTGGGCGCAGATAGAGTGATGGTGTATTCCAGATTTGATGACTCTACAAGAGATTTTCCTACAAACACCAAATTTTCACAAGTTGGAATTTTAAAAGATCCAAAAGAATATGCATCTTTAAGTACAAATTATAATGGATCTACTTATTCTGCATTATATTCCTTAAAATTGGATGATGCATATGCAGGAACTCCATCTGTTGGCGAAGAAATGACTCAAGAACAATCTTCAACAACTTTTGCGAGGGGTTATGTTGCATCTTACGATTCAACGACAAAAGTTTTGAAATATTATAGAGACAGATCTCTAAATTTCAGCAATTCATATGATCAAAATGATGCCAATGATGTTCAACTGAAATCAAAGGTAATTGATTTTAGTTCAACATTTTCAGTACAATTCTCAGTTTCACCTAGTGCCAATATTAATTCTTCATTTAATGGAAGTAGTGCTGCAGGAGTTGATTTGGGAATAACCTTTACATCAGGTCTTGCCTATCCAGAGATAAATAAAAAGACGGGTGATGTTATTTACATTGATAATAGACCTATTGTAGAAAGAAACATCAGACAAAAAGAAGACATTAAAATCATTCTGGAATTTTAAAAAAGATGGCACAAAAAACAAATTTAAACGTCAATCCATATTTTGATGATTTTGATTCACAAAAAAATTTTTACAAGGTCTTATTCAAACCAGGTTTTCCAGTTCAAGCTAGAGAACTGACGACTTTACAATCGATTATACAAAATCAAGTCCAGTCATTTGGAAGTTATATTTTTAAAGATGGAACGGTAGTTAGTCCAGGAAATATTACTTATGATGGACAATTTTATGCAGTAAAGTTAAATTCTTCCAATTTTGGCATAGAAATATCATTATACATTGAAAATTTTATAGGTAAAAAAATAACAGGACAAACTTCAGGATCAACTGCAACTATTGATTATGTTGCTTTTCCTGAGGATTCTTCGGAAGTTGAGGATGTAACAATTTATGTAAAATATAAAGATTCTAATAATAATTTCAACTTTGATGTGTTCGAAGATGGAGAAACATTAATTTGCGATGAGAATGTTGTATATGGAAATACAACAATTACTGCAGGAACGCCATTTGCATCACTAATACAATCAAATGCAACTTCCATTGGATCTGCAGCATCTATTGGCGAAGGGATTTACTTTGTTAGGGGATTTTTTGCAGAAGTTTCTAAACAAACATTAATTTTAGATTACTATACTAATACTCCATCATATAGAGTTGGATTAAAAGTTGAAGAATTAATTATAAACGCAAAGGACGATTCTTCATTATATGATAATGCTAAAGGATTTTCTAATTATGCTGCTCCCGGAGCAGATAGATTAAAAATAAATCTTACTTTAACAAAAAAATTAATTTCAGACACCAATGATACTGATTTTATAGAACTTCTCAGAGTATCAGATGGTAAAATTAAAAGGATAGAATCCAAATCAGAACTTTCCAGACTCGGTGATTATTTTGCAGAAAGAACTTATGAAGAATCTGGACATTATGCATTAGAAAATTTTGATGTTTCACTTCATAATTCTTTAAATGATAAACTTGGTAATGATGGATTATTTTTTGATACACAATTCACCGATCAACAAAATGACCCATCTGATAATTTAATGTGTGTAAAAGTTTCTCCTGGAGAAGCATACGTTGGTGGTTATAACATAGAAAAAACCGTAGGAACAATATTAGACGTAGAAAAACCAAGAGATACTGAAACTATACCTACTGCGAACGTTCCTTTTGAGATGGGAAACCGTCTAATAGTAAATAATGTAACTGGAACCCCAAAGCAAAAGGAAGCAGTAGATCTTTATAATCAATTTGCTGGAGCAGGAACTAAAATTGGTGATGCGAGAGTTTATACATTCAATTTATCAGGAACCGCTTATTCTGGAGATTCTACAAATTGGGATTTATATCTCTATGATGTTCAAACATATACTACATTAACATTAAACACTCCCGTATCTGGTTTAAGTTTAGCAACCTCATCTTACATAAAAGGAAAAAATAGTGGTGCTAGTGGATATGCGGTGAGTGCTGGAAGTGGTAATTCTGTAAGTATTAGACAGACTTCTGGAAATTTCTCTGTAGGTGAGCAACTTATTGTTAATGGCATTGAAGTTTCTGCTACTGCAACTTCCATAACAGTATATGGAACCAGAGACATTAAATCGGCAAAACAAGTATCTCCATTTGGACAATCGGATTTTGTGGCAGATTCATTTTTGAATAGACTTAGTTTACCGAATGGTATAGTTGGTGGAACAATTAGTGGAGGGAATACTTTAGAAAGTCCAGGAAAGTCTTTTGTTGGTGTAAAAGTTAATGATATTATTAGATATCAAACTGGGACTGGAGATGAAACTTTCAATAGAGTAACAGCGGTAAATACAACATCATTAACAATAACATCATTGACAGATGTTCCTGGTGTTTATCAAGGTACAGTTGCTAATGGTACATATTCATCAATTCAATTGGGAGTACCAATTTTAAGAAATCAAGAAAAAGGATATCTTTATGCAGAACTTCCAGATTCTAATATTGAATCAGTAAATCTTTCTGGTTCTACTTTAGAAATATCAGAACACTCCAGTCTTGTAGACACTTCATCTGGATCCGTCACCGTAACATTATCAGAAATTTCTGGAATAACAAGTGCTTTCTTTAAAGGTTTTGATGAAGAAAGATATTCCGTACATTACTCCAATGGTGGAATTGGGACAGTAACATCAGATTCTTTCAGTCTTTCCAATAACCAAGTTACAATAAAAGGTCTTGCTGGTGGAACTACTAATTCTATTGTAAATACCACTTTGATTAAAAACGGAATTCAAAGTAAGGTAAAAGAATATACTAGAAGTTCGACATTAGATGTCATTTATTCTAAGTATGAGCAATCCGGTTCTAATGCTAATAATTCCATTAACGACGGATTAACATATAATGCTAATTATGGTCTTAGAGTTCAAGATGAAGAAATTTGTTTAACATGGCCAGATGTAGTTAAAGTAATTGCAATTTATGAATCAACCACTGCTTCAGCACCAGTTTTAGATAAACTTCAGTTTGCTGATTCATCTATTGTATCAAATTCAATTATAGGTGAAAATATTCTTAGTTCTTCTAATAATACTGTTGCCAGAGTAGTATCAAAACCAACAGCCTTTACGTTAGAAGTTGTTTTCTTAAATTCTAGTAGATTTATTACAGGTCAATTAGTAGAATTTGAAGAAAGCAATTTGTCTGCAAATATTCAATCAATCACACCTGGAAATTATAAAGATATAACAGGAACTTTCTCTCTGGACAAGGGGCAAAAAGATCAATATTATGACTATTCAAAAATAGTGAGAAATTTAAATACTCCAATCCCATCAAAGAGACTAAAAATTGTATTTGATCATTATACAGTTCCATCTTCTGATAATGGTGATGTTTACACTGTTCTCAGTTATGATAAAAATAGATTTGCTCAAGATATACCACAAATTGGTCCAAGAAAAATAAGAGCATCCGACACTCTAGATTTTAGACCAAGAGTTTCTCAATTTACTGTTACAAATAAATCACCATTTGATTTTGATTCAAGATCCTTTGGAACTTTGCCAAAATTAATTTTAAAACCAAAGGAAGAATCTTTAATAGGATATACTTATTACTTGCCAAGAATAGATAAAATTTTATTGGATGCATTTGGCAATTTTGTTATACAAAAAGGTATATCGGAAAGAAGACCAAAAGAACCTACAAATTTGAATCCAAATCAGTTGATGGATTTGGCCACTATTACTTTACCAGCATATCTCTATAATCCAAATGATGCAGTTGTAAAATTAGTTGACAATAGAAGATATACTATGAGGGATATTGGAAAACTTGAAGATAGGATTGAAACTCTAGAAAGAATAACTTCACTCTCATTATTAGAACTTAACACATCAACTTTGCAAGTTCAAGATGTTGAAGGAAACGATAGATTTAAAACAGGATTTTTTGCAGATGACTTTAAAGATAATTCTTTCATCAATATAGACGTATCATCAATTCAAGTGGATGAGGAGAATAGCGAATTACAATCAATTACTAGTAGAAATACATTAAAGAGTAAAATTGCTCCTTCAGAAATAATTAGTGATCAAAATTTAGATTTTTCTGATAATTTTGAACTTTTGGATTCAAATGTTCAAAAAACTGGAAGTGCAATCACATTAAAATATGATAGTGTTGGGTGGATTCAACAGCCACTAGCAACAAAAGTGGAAAATGTAAATCCTTTCCATGTTATTTCATATAATGGATTTGTGAAGTTATCTCCATCCAGTGATAGTTGGTTAAGAACAATTAGAAGAGATGCAACTTTCTCTGCAGAAACTAGGCGAGTAGCCAATGCAAGTCTCCAGGGTCAAACAAGAGTTACAGTTACTTCTCGTGATGTTATTCTCTCTTCTGGAAGAGAATCTTATATGCGTTCCAGAAATACACAATTTTTTGCCAATAATTTAAAACCCCTTACAAGATTTTATCAGTTTTTTGATGGAAATGGTAGTGTAGATTTTGTACCCAAACTTATTGAAATTGCAACAGATGATACACTTGCAACATATGGATCTACTGGATCATTTGTAGTTGGTGAAACTGTAATTGGATATGGTTCTAATGGTCTTCCAACAATTAGATTTAGAACTGCAACAGGAAATCATAAGACCGGATCACATAAAGTTCCAAAAACAACATTCAACATTAACCCATATGTTAAATCAGAAAATTTATCTTCTACTTACAGTCAATCTTCAAAAGTAATAAATGTTGATACACTTGCACTTGCTGAGGAAGCACAAGGAAGGTATTATGGATGGGTTGATGTTGGAACTAAGTTAGTTGGACAAACAAGTGGAGCAGTTGCTTATGTAAAAGATCTTCGTCTTATAAGTGATAATTATGGAGATTTGCTTGGGACTTTCTTCCTTAAAGATCCAAATACAATACCAGCACCTAGTGTAAGGATTACAACAGGAACCAAAACTTATAAACTTACAAACAGTTCCACAAATGCTGCACCTCTTCCAGGAAGTAAATTACAATCAACGGCAGAAGTTTCGTATAGATCAACTGGAAGATTTGAGGTGCGTCAGCGTCAAACAACAAGAGTTACTACAAACTTCTATGATCCTTTAGCACAATCATTCAGTGTAGGTGGTAATATAGAAGCACCAGATGCTAATGGTTCCAACGATGATGAAAATGGAGTATTTTTAACTGCCGTAGATCTATTTTTTGCAACAAAACCTTCAGGAAATGATCCAGTAAGAATTGAAATTAGAACGGTAGAATTGGGAACTCCAACTAGAACGATAATTGGAAATCCAGTAACACTGAATCCATCTCAAGTAAATACCTCAACAACAGGAGAAGTAGCAACAACAGTTACTTTTGATTATCCAATATATCTTGCTCCTGGAGAAGAATATGCTGTTGTTGCTGTTGCAGAAACAACAGATGAATATGAATTGTGGATTGCTGAAATGGGTGAAAAAACTGTAAATACACAATCTTTGCCAAATTCAGAGTCTGTAATTTATTCTAAACAATTTGCCCTTGGAAGTCTGTTTAAATCTCAAAATGGTTCAATATGGACTGCAAATCAATATCAGGATTTGAAATTTAAGTTATATAAAGCAAAATTTACTTCAAATTCTGGCACAGCATTTTTCTACAATCCAACTCTAGATGAGAGTAATGGTTACGTTGAAACACTTGGGAATAATCCATTAACAACTTTGCCAAAGACTTTGACACTTGGAATAACAACAATAACAAATTCCATTGCTACTTCAGAATTAACAATTGGAAGAAAAATTTCAGGATCTAATGGATATGGTTATATTGTAGAAACAGGAAGTTCTGTAGTTCAATTGAACATTACTACGAATGGTACAAATTATCCCGATGGAACCATTTCTGATTTAGAAACAACCACTATCGTTGGAAACGGTTCTGGACTGAGATTGAGTCTAAATGTATCTAGTGGAGCAGTTACTGGAATCGCAGCAACAACTTCAGTTGGAAATGGATATCAAGTCGGTGATGTTGTAGGCGTAGTTACTACTTTAGGAAGAGATGCTACATTTACAATTGCTTCTATTTCTGGATTAGATACTCTGTATCTTTCTGGAGTTCAAGGAGAAAAAGGAGCATCCAAAACATTCCAAGTTGGTGCTGCTTTAAGTTACTATAATGATAGTGGAAGTATCGTTTCACTGGCATCTACAACTATCACTGATAGAACGGTAGAAGGCACAGGACTTAATTCTGGAACTTATATTGGTGTGAATCATTTTGATCATGGAATGTATTCTGGACTGGATAGTGTAGTAATTAACAATATTGAACCAAATACTGCTCCCACAACTTTGGATGTTGCACTATCTATTGATGAAACATCAACTATAAGTGTTGCAAGCACTACTGGGTTTGAAACATTCGAAGGTCAAAGAGTTTCTGGATCTTATCCTGGATATGTTTTGATAGGTGATGAAATTATTGAATATAATTCTGTTGGATCTGGAACTCTTAGTATATCTGGTTCTGGAAGATCTAAAGACTCTACAAAATCACAACCACACGCAGTTAATAGTAGAGTATATAAGTATGAATTGAATGGTGTTTCCTTAAGAAGAATAAATGGTGTGGAACACACTGTCAGTACGTTACAAAACACTATAGATGGATATAATATAGAAATTGATATGTCTAAAAATGGTTTGGATAGATCGAGTGATGGTGCAACTCCAGGAACAACAAAATTAGCATTTAATGACTTGCAATTCCTAGGAGGATTAAACTGTACCGCTTCAGAAAATATTCAATTTAATGAAATAATTCCATATTATGATGTTCTTACACCTAGTTCTTTGACAAATGTTAGTGCATCAGTAAGAACTGTGACTGGTAGAAGTGTTAATGGCAGTGAAACACCATTTATAGATAATGGATTTGAAACTGTACAATTGAATGAAGTTAACAGATTAAATTCTGTGAGAATGGTTGCTTCTAGTGTAAATGAAACTAACAAACTCTCATCTCTACCAAGAAACAAGTCCCTTACAACAGGAGTTGTACTGAATACTTCTGATGAAAATCTATCGCCAATAATTTATACTGATGCTTGTACAACGGAGTTTAGATTGAGTAGACTGAATAGTCCAATATCAGATTATTCAACAGATAATCGTGTAAATTCCTTAGATTTTGATCCACATTCAGCAGTTTATGTTTCAAACACCATAAACTTAACTCAAGCAGCAACATCACTTAAAGTAATACTCGCAGCCTATAGACATGAAAGTGCAGATTTTAGAGTTCTCTATAGTTTAATTAGATCTGATTCTGGAGAAATACAACAAGAGTTTGAATTATTCCCAGGATATAATAATCTCAAACTTACTACTAATGGTTTAGAGATTATTGACGTAGCAAATAATGATGGCAGACCGGATGTCTTTATACCTGCAAGTTTGGATAATCAATTCTTAGAATATGAATATACTGTAGATAATTTAGATCTATTTACTGGTTTTAGAATAAAAATTGTAATGTCGGGAACTAATCAAGCATACCCACCAAGAATTAAAGATCTAAGAGCTATTGCACTTGCATGATAAGAGTAGAAGGACAAAAAAATCTCTATAGAGATGAGAAAAGTGGTGCCATAATTAATTGTGACACCACTGCCTATAATAATTACTTGAATATAAAAAATCAAAAAGAACTACAAAAATCCGAAATAGAACAGATGAAGAATGATATTGAAGAAATAAAATCACTCCTGAAAAAATTTCTAGAAAAAAATTAATTTTCTATATCTGTCTTCATATAAATATCTATAGAAAACTCATATGCTCATCTGAATAATGGCAGTATTTGTATCTAATATAATAATTGAGCAAGGTTTTGATTTTGAAACTACTTTTGAATTGGCAGATACTTCTTCGGGAGATTTGTTAAATCTAACAGGATATAGCATAGAAAGTCAACTTAGAAAAACCTATACTAGTTCTACGTCAGTATCATTTGCTTCTACTGTAGTTTTACCAGAAAATACTGGAATGGTTAGAATTTCATTGGGATCTACTGAAACAATATCATTAAAACCAGGAAGATATGTTTATGATGTACAATTGATTAATAATTCTGGTGTAAAATCAAAAGCTGTAGAAGGTGCTGCACTGGTTAGAGCAGGAGTCACCAGATAATGGCAACTATAAAAGCAAGGGTTGGATCGCAGAATGCAATTCGTGTATTATCTAATGCAACGTCTCCTCCCGCAAAATTAATAAATCTTGATGATGTTGATTCGACTTTCCAATCAGATGGATTAATATTAGTTTGGGATTTACCATCTAGACAATTTTTGATGACGAGTGTAATCGACTCATCATCAACTACAATAGAAGGTATTGCGTATTTTGAAAATACTGAAAATTCCTACTCACAAACAACTGGAGCAGTAATTGTTAGTGGTGGAGTTGGAATATCCAAAAATTTAAATGTTGGTTTGGGACTTACAGTAATAGGAGTATCTGTATTCAAATCTAATGTAGATATTGATGCTTCTCTTGACGTTTTAAACAGTTTAGTAGTAGGTGGTTCTACTGGACTCAATAGTGTTACTGTAAGTGGTCCAGTTACGATAGGTGATGATGTTGTCGTAAATGCCGATGTATCTATAGATGGAACTATATTTACAACTGATGGTTTATATTATGAAGTTGGCGATGTAAATGATCCTAATGGAATTGCATATTTTGATACTGCGGGCAAATTAATTACATCACCAAATACAGATAGTGCGGTTTCTTCTAGCAACTATATATTAACAACGGATAGTGTAACAACTTTACCAACTTGGACTACAACTATTGATGGGGGAGAATTCTAATGTCCAAACCAAGCACAAGACAAGAATTGGTTGATTACTGTCTTCGTAGATTGGGGGCTCCTGTATTAGAAATCAATGTTGATGACGAACAGATTGATGATCTGGTAGATGATACCCTTCAATATTTTAATGAACGTCATTATGATGGTGTTGAAAAAATGTATCTCAAATACAAAATAACTGAAGATGATGTTTCTAGGGGACGTGCAAAAGGAACAGACGGAGTTGGAATTGTAACTACAACAGCAACATCTACGGGAATTGCTGCAACTACGTTCAATTTTTACGAAACATCAAATTTTATACAGGTTCCAGATTCAGTAATAGGAATAGAAAAAATATTCAAATTTGATACTAGTTCAATTTCTGGTGGAATGTTTAGTATTAAATACCAATTATTTTTAAACGACTTATATTATTTCAACTCAGTTGAACTACTTCAATATGCAATGACCAAATCTTATTTAGAAGATATTGATTTTCTTTTAACAACCGATAAGCAAGTAAGATTTAACAAAAGACAAGATAGACTATATCTTGATATAGATTGGGGTTCACAAACTGCTGGAGATTTTATGGTTATAGAGTGCTACAGAGCACTAGATCCAGAGTCATTTAGTCAAGTTTATAATGATAGTTTTGTTAAAAAATACTTAACGTCTCTCATTAAAAGACAGTGGGGTCAAAATTTAATTAAATTTAATGGAGTTAAATTGCCGGGCGGAATTGAATTAAATGGAAGGCAATTGTATGAAGACGCCGAAAGAGAACTTGACGATATTAAACAAAGAATGACTATGGAATATGAACTTCCGCCATTAGATTTTATTGGATAGTTATGACACTCAATCCTTTCTTCCTTCAGGGTTCTGCTAGAGAGCAGTTTTTAATTCAAGATTTAATAAATGAACAATTAAAAATTTATGGAATTGATGTATACTATCTTCCTAGAAAATTTTTAAAAACTGATGATATTTTGAGAGAAGTTCAGTCCTCCAAATTTGATGATAGTTTTATTATTGAAGCATATCTAGACAATTACGAAGGATATGCTCCAGGAAGTGATTTGATGACAAAGTTTGGATTGAGACTCAAGAATGAAATTAATTTGGTAATATCACAAGAAAGATTTCAAGAATTTATATCTCCATTTTTATATGCTATACAAGAAGGAGTTGAAGATGGTTTAATCACAGATTATGACATAAATTTACCATCAAGACCAAGAGAGGGTGATTTGATATATTTTCCACTCGGAGAAAGATTGTTTGAAATTAAAAGAGTAGAAGCAGAAAAACCTTTTTACCAATTGGGTAAAACCTATGTCTATGAATTGCTTTGTGAATTATATGAATATGAAAACGAAGACATAGATACTTCCATAGAAGAAATTGACAATACCGTTAAAGATGAAGGTTATATAACAACATTAAGACTTGAAAATCTTGCGATTTCAGCAACTGCTACAGCAACTCTTGGTGCTGATGGAATGATTGGTAGAATTGTTTTAAATGAGGATGGTTATAACTATAGCACTACACCAACAGTATCTATATCAGCATCCCCAACAGGAAATCCTATCGATAATGCAACGGCCGTTGCTATAACAACTTCTATTGGTAATGTTCAATCTGTAAAAGAAATAAGAATAACCAATGCAGGTTTTGGTTACAGTTCTTTAAATCCACCAGAAGTAACAATATCTGGCGGAAGTGGTGTTGGAGCAGCCGCAACAGCTATCGTTGTCAATGATGGTGTTAGGTTATTGTCAATTTCAACTGCTGGACTTGGATATTACACAACTCCAACTGTAATCATTGATCCACCAATAGGAAATGGAGCATCTGGAATTGCTAGTGTTTCTTCTGCAGGAATTATCACTTCTGTAAGTTTAACTTCTGGTGGCGAGTATTATTCACAAATAACACCACCTTCAGTAACATTCTCAGATCCTCCAATATCACCAATAGTAAAATTTGGAAATAATTCTCTAGAGCATACTGCAATAACAGATGTTAGTGATATAGGTTTTATACAAAATTTTATAGATACATCTACTACAGGAATTTCAATAAGGTTCTGGATTTATCCATCAGAATTTGGAACAACATCCAGAAGTATTCTTCATACAGAAAACAATAAAGTATCCGTAACAGTTGCTGGGGAAATTATTTACAATTCAACAACATCTCCCACTATTACAGGAGGGCAACTAGTTGAAGACCAATGGAATTATGTTCAAATTGATACATATCAAGAAGATATTCGTATCAGTATAAATGGTGTTCTAGGAACATTATTTAATGGTGTTATGTCTACAACTCAAATATTTGAAGAAGGTGAGATACTTAAAGTTGGTGCTGCGACTGCTGCAGAATCTGTTGCAGATTCTTCATTAGATAGTTTCGTTGGTTATATTGATGATATTAGTATAACTGAAATATCTTCCATACCAGTTAGTGTTGGTATAGCGACTGTATCATTTGTTGATGCAATTCCAACTCTTGGAGACGTTTTTAAAAATACTTTGGATAGTTCAACAGCAACGGGAATAACAACAGTATCTTCTGAAGGAATTGTAACCCAAATTGTTTTAACTAATGTTGGATCTGGTTATTATAGAACTAATCCTACTGTAAGTATAGCAAATACTTCTGGAAATAAAGATTATAACAAGTTTTACATAAAAGGAGCGACTGCAGAAGCAGTCATCAGTAATGGTTCGATAAGTTCTTTACAAATAGTTAATGCTGGTTATGGATACACGACAGCACCAAACGTAACCATATCTGGAGTATCAACAACTGGATTTGGAACTTATATTAAGAGTGAAACAATAACTGGATCACTTTCTGGCACCACTGCAGAAATTAAAGATATAAGTATAAGGAGAGATATCAATGCTGATAATCCTCCCATAGATCTGTTTGTTGGATCTAATGATGGACAATTCTCAGCTGGAGAAGTTATTACAGGATCAGAATCTTCTGCTGCATATATACTTAAATCATATGATAATAATAGTTATGAAGAATCTTATGATATTAATGAAGAAATCGAAACCGAAGCAGATGGTATTTTAGATTTCACAGAGAGTAATCCCTTCGGAGAATATTAATGTTAGGAACTTATTTTTATCACGAAATTATAAGAAAAACAATCGTTAGTTTCGGAACACTTTTTAATAATATTTACATTAGACATGAAGATAAAAATAATAATGTAGTTGATGAAACTAAGGTTGGATTATCGTATGGTCCAATGCAAAAGTTCCTTGCAAAAATTGAACAGCAAGCAGATCTAAAGAAACCGATTGCTATTACATTACCAAGAATGTCTTTTGAAATGGTTTCTTTACAATATGACCCAACAAGGAAAACAAGTGTAACACAAACCTTTAGAGCCTGTGACGAATCTGGTAGTATAAAAAAAGTTTATATGCCAGTTCCCTATAACATTGGTTTTGAATTGAGCATCTATTCAAAATTAAGTGATGATGCTCTACAAATTGTTGAGCAAATACTTCCATTTTTTCAACCATCATTCAATCTGACTTTGGATTTAATTGATTCGATTGGCGAAAAGAAAGATATTCCAATTGTTCTTGACAGTATTGATATGCAAGATGATTATGAGGGGGATTTTAGTGTAAGAAGAGCACTTATTTACACTTTAAGATTTACTGCAAAATCATATATGTATGGTCCTATTGCAGAATCTACAGATGGTCTTATTCGTAAGGTTCAGGTTGATATGTATACTGGCACAAATACTCAGACTGCTAAACGTGAGGTAAGATATACTGCAACTCCAGATCCGATTGATGCTGAACCGGGAGATGATTTTGGTTTTAGTGAAGTGTGGGAATATTTTTCAGACTCCAGAACTTATAGTCCAACTCAACAAACTGATATTTAAAAATTATGTCTGATAATTATGATTCTATCGACGAAGCTCTGAACGTTGAGAGTAAGATCGTAAAAGCAGAAAAAATTTCATCAGAAATTCAAAGCATAAAACCAAAAGGTCCTGACATCGAAAAGGACTATGAATATACTCGTGCCAACTTGTATTCCTTGATTGAAAAGGGACAAGAGGCAATCAATGGAATCATGGAACTTGCCGGTGAGGGTGGTAGTCCAAGAGCATATGAAGTTGCTGGACAGTTGATTAAAAGTGTTGCCGATACAACGGACAAATTAATTGATCTTCAGAAGAAACTTAAGGACGTTGAAGATGAATCTGCGAAAACAACGAACAATGTTACAAATAATAATGCAGTATTTGTTGGTTCAACATCAGACCTTCAGAAGATGTTAAAGCAAGGTTTTCTAAATAGTAAAGAATAAACTATTAGTAGATAGATGTCCAAAGAATATTGCTATTCTAATTGGAGAGATGAATTCAATCCTGCAGAATATGAATTTGTCGATCTTGTAAAACCAGATCCAATTAAAAGATTGGATGAGGGTAAAAAGAAAGGTCTTTGGGCAAATATTCACGCTAAAAGAAAGCGTGGAGAAAAACCCGCTAAACCTGGTGAGAAAGGATATCCAGAAACTCTCGATATTGAAGAGGGATTAAAGCAGGCACGTAAAAATGTTGGTGCCAAAAAGTGTTGGACTGGATATAAAGCAAAAGGAACTAAAATTAAGAACGGTGAAGAAGTCCCCGATTGCCAAAAAGAAGGAAAGCACACGCCAACTAAATCAGATTTGGAAGCAAATATTGGCGGTGGAAATCTCAAAAAACTTTCAACAAAAGCAGCAAAAAGAATTGATTATGATGTTGATGGTGATGTAGATCCTAATGATAAGGTTGAAAAGAAGACTGGAGAATATGGCGAAGAACTTCCAACTCCATTCGGCAAGTTTAGAACTGGAGCAGCAAAACCAGCAAAAGTGAAGAAAGAAGAATTCTCTAACTGGAGAATGGATTTGGATGAAGGAGTAATGCCTGCTGCAATTGATCCTAAGGCTCATAGAGAGGGACAACGCGCAAAAAAGATTAGAACTCTCTCACAAAAGGGTGCAACTGAGGGTGAGAGAGCTGCTGCAGAAAAAAAGACTAAGGGACCAAAGATGTTTGGTGAAGATTGGCAAAAAGTGAATAAGTCCGATAAAACTGATGGTATGAGTCCCGCAGCAGTTAAGGCATATCGCCGTGAGAACCCAGGTTCCAAACTTAAGACTGCTGTAACTGGTGATCCAAAACCAGGCAGTAAGGATGCT